>Ga0315286_10000286_pt1 | contig 40896 bp, 38 predicted proteins | sample YL17G10_0_MG_FD_205038 | JGI IMG/M metagenome (GOLD analysis project Ga0315286, IMG submission 205038) | Sediment microbial communities from Yellowstone Lake, YNP, Wyoming, USA - YL17G10_0 | ecosystem: Environmental > Aquatic > Freshwater > Lake > Sediment | place: USA: Wyoming | collected...
CTTTGTTTGTATAGTCAAAGAGATTGAAAATAACCAATTGCGGAAACCCCTGCCTTACCTATATGTTTTTAAAGAACACAATAAGAAGGAACAGAAAGAAAAGTTCTTCTGCCGCATAAAAGGAAGTGTCTGTGCCGTAAGTAACGGCAGGCTATTTCTTATTCTTTTTATGCATTCCTTAAAAATAAGCCTGGTCGCCATACCCCAGGATTTAATGAGATATTAAGAGGGGTAAAAGGTGGTTAACTCTTTGAAAAATAAGAAGATTTAGGCTTGACAAAAACAAAAAATTAGGTATACTTTATAACAACTTTATAAAACTAATTTGGAATCCGGCATCCCCGAATGGAGGTATTCGAGGATTGCCACGGTAAATTTTTCCGCCGGATTGACACTTTGGCTTTGCTTAGCGCTCATAAGCCCTAAAGCGAAGTCAAAGGGCAAAAATTGAGTCAGTCCGGCTTTTTATTTTACGGGTTGAGATATTTTAATTGACAATTTAGAGAAATATATATATACTACCCCTGAAAGGGTTAGAGAAATGTGGAAAAAGAATTCACAATTTAAATTATTAATACTGAGCCTTGCCTTCGTATTCCTATTTATTGTACCTAATGCTTTTGCCGCCACATTCTCGCTTTCGGTTACTCCCTATGCCGGAGGATATGATTTAAGATACGGCAAGCTCGGCCATGCTTCAGGACGGATAAATAGGGAAGTTACGGTGAATATAACCTCTGATATTGCTAAGCAATATCGCTTAGTGCACGGCCTTCTTGAGCCTTTAAGTACGCCTCAGGGGAGCCGTATCAGTGAAAGTAATTTCGTGGTTTACGGAATCAGGGGAACGAACAAATATGGAACAATAAATGTAGCAGAAGAAGTCCCTGTTAGTTTAAATAGGCAGATCCTTTATACTTCAAATCAGGCCGGCACCTCGGACTCTTTTACCTTAGTCTACGGTTTAATCCCTCAGTCAGGCATTGAACCCGGTTCTTACCGGGGCAGGATTAGTTTTACCCTGGAACCCATTGATTCAACCCAGGATTCGGTAATCGTGATATTGAATATTTTTGCTGAACTTGAGGTTGATTCTGCGGTTGAGATTAACACTATTACCGGAACAAAAGATATCATACTTAGAGCGGATAAGGAGGATATGCGTTCTTCCGGTGTAGAGGTGAATATCCAGGGAGGATTTGGTAAACAATTTAGAATCTTGCAGGTTGTGGCGGAGCAGCCGGTTTCCTCTGAAGGTAATATGTTAAGCTGGGAGGCAATAAATTTTGTCGGTAGAGGCGCTCAAAAAGGAATGTTAATTAATACGCCGATGGCGCTTTCTCCGGCACAGCAAATAATTTATACCTCTTCGCCTAGCGGCGCGGAAGAAAGTTTTGCCATTGATTATACCTTAGGAGATTTATCGCAACAGAAGGCAGGCAGGTATAAAACAAAAATGAAATACTTCTTAGAAGGCGTGGGCGCGCAGACACAATTAATCACGACGTTAGGATTAGAGATAGAAAATACGCGCGTGTTTGAACTCGTGGTTCTACCCGAGAATCCCCAAGGCATAATTAACTTCCCTGACTTAAAACCTAAAGAGCCACCCAAGAAAAATGAGGTGATGATGGAGGTAAAGAGTAATTTGGGCAAGCGGTATCAGGTAAGCCAGAGTGTATATTCAGATTTAATGAGCAAGGAAGGCAATGTTGTTCCCCAAGGATGCTTTACTTTAAAGACAGAGAGTTTAGAGACCAAAGGTAACTTGAAGTTTCCTCAAGCGCAAGGAGTGAAAAGTGGGGACACTACCTTATTCATTTCAGACGAGCAGGGTTCGCCGGATAAATTCAAAATGATTTACGAGCTCACTGTTCCTTGGGAGGTCAAGGCCGGAGATTATTCTACCAGGATTACCTATTCATTATCAGAAATATGAAAAGAAAATATAACGTATCAAATGAAAGGAGGTGAAAGAAGATGAAAATTCTAAGTCTACTATTAATAGCAACGATGATTTTAGTGGCGCCTTCAGTAGTTTCTGCGGGTGGTCCTGTTTCCTTAAGCGTTTCTGCTATCGTGTCAGATGGAACAGACTTAGGTACACATAGGGTATTAGAGTGCACTGGTTATAGCTATGTCAAGACTGGTGACCCTTTTGCCCAATGCACTGACAAAGGAGCAGCTGCTGTGCTTAGTTTCGGTACCTTATCGACCCGTTTGCAAAAGACCGATGGTAGCGATGATGGCGGCGCAGGATGTTTCTATGCTCCAAAGTTCTTCATTGTGTATCTATATCCTGATGCTTGGGGTGGATCGGGTTATGAATTAAAACAATCCACTGCATCATTTCCTTCGGCAATCGCCAATTCCGTAGTAATGACACCAGTGTATTCTGCTAGTGACAAATTTGACCCGGCAAAACCGGATATTCAGGGGGATTTGAATGTAGCTCCGTATTCAGGTGAGGTTTTAGGTGTTGCAAAGTTGGCTATAAACGGAGGCTCAATTCTTAAGGCCAAAAGGCCGCGGATTGTACGCGCCCAATATAGCATACCGCCGAATCCTAAGACAGGAGAGCCTAAGCCTACATCGGATTCAGCTTGGACTCCAGTGCCTTTGACGACAACGGCAGCTACTTATACATCAGGTACGATTACCATTTCTATCACACCATGGTAATGAGATAAAGAACAATGAAGGTGCTTTAATGATGAAATTTCTCTTCGCAAAAGGAGGGAGAGGAGCAGTTTCTATAATTTTAGGGCGTTAAGAGAGAGGGGTCTATTTTTAACGTCCTATATGTCTTCTTAAATAAATCTTATATAAACAGGAGGCAGGCGCGTGGTTTTTTTTAGACAGAGCCGAGCCATTTTTTTATATTTTCTCTTTATTTTATTATTTATCCCTTCTTTTTTAGAAGCAGGTGATTTATCTTTTCGGGTAGAGCAGTCCAAGATCAGGTTAATTATTCCTCCCGGCGGTTCCCATGCAGGAATGTTTAAGGTAGATAGCCAGTCAGATGACAAAATAAAGTTAAAAGCCTACTTTGAAGACTGGGCATATAATGAAGAAAAGGACGGCTCAAAAGATTTTTTCCCTGCCAAAAGCACCTCTTTATCTTGCGCGGATTGGATTACTTTTAACCCTGCAGAATTTGTCCTACCTCCTAATGGCGCGCAGACAGTAAATTATGTTGTCCATATGCCTCCTGATGCCCATGGAGGCCACTATGCGGTGATGTTTTTGGAGACATCTTTATTAAGAGACGTTGGATATCCCATGGATACTCAGACTAAAGAATTAACCGTAGGGACAACTCTTAATATAAGATTAGGGGTACTTTTTTATTTAGAGGCCAAAGGTACAGTAAGGCGCCAGGCAAGATTAAGCAACCTTTCTGTGGCCAAAGCCTCAGACGGCAAAAATTTGCTGTTCTCCTGTGATTTTAAAAATGTAGGCAATACTGATATTACTACCAAAACTACATTTGACATTATTGACCAAGGGGGTATGGTCTATGCCCGGGGTGAATTTAATGGCGTCTATACCTTTCCTGGCGATGAAGCAAAACTTACGGCCACCTGGAAGGAGCCTCTACCTAAAGGTAAATACGATTTAATCCTTACCTTAGACTTAGGTAAGGCTTTGGAAGAAGTGGGGTTAGGCAGAGGCCCGGTGATTACTAAGGAGGCAGAGATAGAGATAGGCGCGAATAACGAAGCGGTAAAGGTAGGTGAATTAAGGTAAGAAGAGTTAGATTTAAAAATACAGTTTTAAATATTTAAAGGGATTAATTAAAAATCCCTTTTATTTTTAGATAAATATTATATAATTATAGAAAGGGCGATTTAAGCTAAACCATAAGATAAAATGAGAAAGCCGTTGATAATTTTATTCAGCATATTTTTCTTAACTTCTTTTTTTTCAACTACATATGCAGCGTATTCTCAGATGCCGGAATTTCTCTGTGATTTAGGATTGGGATTCTATCGGCAAAGTAGATACGATGAGGCCTTGCATGAATTCAGGAAGGCATTATTAGTTGATCCCGATTATGGGCCGGCCTTAAAATATATCCAGATGCTTGAACAGGATGAGGCAGGGGAAGAGGGAAAGGAAGCGATTATCCCCGCTATTTTTAAACCTACAGCTTATACTCCTCTTGGAGTAGTAAAGGAAGCTTTGGATATTATCGAGATACAAAAAGAAATGATTCAACAGAGGCAGTTGTTAGGGCCGCAGGTAATTAGTCCTTTACCTGAAGCCGCGGAATTACCAGGTCCAGGCGTTACCCCGGCAAAGAAAAAAGCCTTAATCCCGAAAATATTACCTCTTGATGAGTCTTTAAGCAGGATATCTCAACCTCTAGATATTGAGCAAGGTGAAAGTATTGTGGTGATAGGCACAAACATCAAGAGATTCTTGGCCACCCAGCCCGAGGTTATAACAGTTGAGAAGAAGGGCGCGGATGAACTTTTGGTTACAGGAAAGGATATCGGTTATACGTATCTACATGTCTGGGATGACAATGGCCGCTGGACCACAGAATGGTTAGGTATATTTCCTAAGCCCGAAGGCCCATCGTATGAAGAATTAGCCCGTCGCGAAGCAGAGCAAGCGAGTAATTTTAAATTGCGTTATACCTTAGATTGGACGTCTTATGAAACGGGCAGAAGAATAAGTAGCTTAAATAGGGCTTCTTATTCCTGGTCGCATGGTTTAAGTTTGACTGGGCCTACTCCTTATGGCGACATTGATTCTTTAGCGCGCATTCGCAGGCTTAGCCTAAAAACAGACTTTACTTATTTTACTTTTGGTTTGAATAATGGGAAGCTGGGGCCTTTTAAAGGTTTCTCTTTACGGGGGTTTGACTATTCACCAAATTTTTCCAATCTTGCCTTTGGGGGAGCGACCTTGCGCGGGGCAATGTTTACCTCTCCCGCCTTTAATAATAAATTGAATTATACCACCTTCTGGGGCAGAGAAGGCGGAGGCAGATACGGCAATCTTTCCCCGGGTTTAACTAAGATAAAAAATTCATTTTTAGACGGCTTTAATCTTGATTTTTCACCCGATAAAAGGCAAAATTATAAATTTTCTCTCCTGCATGGCTGGGGCAGGGAGAGGGGTATTGATTTGAATCGCTATGATTACGATTTCTCGAATACCTGGAATTTTGATAAATTGGGATTAGGCTATGAAATTGCCTACGATTCTGAGACTTTTGCCCATCTTTTTAATGTCCGGTATGACCAACCCAAATTAAGCCTTCTGGCAGAATTAAGAGACATCAATAAGAATTTTTATAGCATTACCGGTAAAGGTTGGCGGGCAGGAGAGCTGGGGGGGCAATTTAACTTAGGCTATAAACCAACAGAGAAATTAAGGATGAATAGCCTTTTGAATGTATATCAGGATAGGCTATATCCGGCCTTGGATAATGATAACCGTTTTAATGAAGATTTTAATTGGGATGCCTTTTATCAGGTTGACCCTGTAACTACGTTGAGTTTAAATTATGCACTACAGAATGATTTAGGCCGTATATCGCAATCACGTTATCAGGGAACCGGCATTGGCGCGTCTAGAACCTTTAGGCTGATAAGAAATATTTCTACGTATTTTAACTACTACCATCAGGATAGTAAAAATTTTTCCTCGCCCAGCGCGGACTATATCAATGAGCGGGTTTATTTAGGGCTAAGGTTTAGTATAATCGGCGGTTTGTATTATTATTTGAATAAAGAATATAACTGGCTGGAAGAGCGATATACGGCTAACCGTTCCCGGCCATATGCCACGGAGACGGGCGTTGATTGGACGGGCCAATTTGGAAAGAGCCCTCTATCCGGGACTTTCCGTTTTGCCTTTCGCGATGAAGAAGATACAATAGCTAATTTAAGCTTTCTTTCGGGAGAGGATTATATTGAGGGTTATTCGGAATTGACTTATCGGCCTACTAATGATAAGGAAATATACGGCTCCTGCCGTATGCGTAATGTCTGGGCGGATAATCCGAGTATATCCAAGCGCGTAGAGATGGATTTTAATGCCGGCATGCGCTATCTCTGGGATACCGGCGTGCGTTGGGAATCAGTAGGCAATATTGAGGGTTATATATTTAAGGATTTAAATTCTGATGGCCTGAAACAGAGAGATGAGCCGCCAATAGAAGGGGTAAAGATTTGGCTGGGTAAAAATAAGTTTCGAGTTACCGACCTATTCGGTTATTATAAGTTTAAAGGCATTCGGGCGCGCAAGGCCTACGTTAATCTTGATATTTCGACTCTGCCTAAAGGCTATGTTTTAACTGTGCCAATTACCCAAGAAGTAAACATAGCGAATAACCGCAGCAGCCGGTTAGATTTTGGCATTATCTCCAATTCTGAAATTTCTGGATTAGTTTTTGAAGATGTTGATGGTAATGGCGAGTATGGCGGAGATGATAAAGGCGTTGCCGGCGTGGTGATAACTTTAGAAGATGGCAAGAAAGCAGCGACCGATGCTACCGGAAGATATTCTTTTCTTAATGCCTCTATCGGAGGGCATACCTTAAGCCTGGACTTAAGCAGCCTGCCTGTTTTTTATCTTCCCCAGGCCGCAATCACAAAAAAAATCACCCTTTTTGAGGGTGCTGCCTGTATATATCAAATTCCTTTAAAAAGAATCAAAGAGTAATCTTAATTAATCCGGGCTTTTAGCGGCTGTATATAGTCTTAGTAGCCGCAGACGCAGTGGCTCCTTGCGCTAACCGTATTTCTTCTATTGTTGCCGGCTCCTGCTTTTCTATTTCAATCTGTTTATTACTGCCTTGCGCTACAGTGGTATCTTTTTGGTCTATCTTGTCGTTCACCAGAGGCGCGTTTACTCCGGGAATTGCCGGTATTGTACAAGACATAGTAAATGTAACACTATCCCCTGCCCAAACCACACCACTGAAAGATAGGATAACAATTATAACCGCTATTGCCTTTTTTAATACGCCTTTCATTGAACACCTCCTTTTTTTGTTAATCTCCGTGGCTGGTGGGGACTGACCCATTTAGGTTTTACCCAAAACCCCCTTAATTCTATTGTCAAAATCTCTTTCTGATTTAATCCCTTGGCCGTTAATATTTAACGCTTTCATAAAATCTACTAACCAGGCAATAAGTTTTGCCCGAGATAATTTACAGCCTGTGGAGAAAAGAGCGTCCTTGCCCATTTTATCTAAGAAATCCACTTCTTGGCGGTTTAAGAATGTCACCACGCGTTGATTTTTTTCTTGCACAAGGCTATTTTTCATTTTGTCTCCTTAAAACGTACACTAGAGCCCTATCAGAGGGGCTGGTGTGTTTCCTTCTGAAACAAAAGCCCCAGCAAACATTTGCTGGGGCTTAGTAAGTTGCGGACTCACAAAAAAACCCTAAAGGCAATCTTTAGGGTTTTTTTTACGCTTTGGCAACGCAGCCCCCCACACCCAATACCTGGGTGTGGGGCTGTCGCTTTGCGCCCCAGCATTACTGCTAGTTTGCCTTTATCAGTAGCACTTCCTAATTGTCAAATTAAAGTTTAATTAATGAAACTTTAATTTGATGCTACGGCAATGTGCAGTAGCATCTTCTATCTCTTACAATTAAAGTATAACACAAAATTTATAAATTTTCAAGGGTGGCAATTGATAAATTTATAAATTTACCATAGTATCATAGGGACACCCTTCCTGCTAATCGGCAGGGTGTCCCTATGATACTATTATTTTAGATATATGTTGATATGGTTTATTTGGCGAGAGCGGATTTGTTCGGCATAAGGCAAGGGGATTGTATCCGAGGATATTTCTACTGAATTTCCATCTTTATCATTAAAGATTATCTTTTTTATTCCAGCCGCGCGCTTACCAAAGGTATCTTTTCTTTTGGGATTATGATAGGCCACCCAAATTTTACTTAAGAAATTGAAGCCATAGGTGCCTTTCTTGTCAAATAACCAGCCTGAAAGGATAGGCGAGAATTTAAGGTTCAATTCTTTTCGCGCGTTTAAAAAGAATGGGCTTTTTCCTAAATTCATAATTAACCAGATATGCATAAACTCTGCAGTTGAACCAGAAAGCCGCGCCACAAAGCCGTTGCCGTGTAATTTGTCATCGGGGAATGCGCTGCTTACCAAGAATGATGAATTTTCTAGTATGCTGCGGCCGTATCTTTCGGGTTTCTGGAATGGGATTAATAAATTTTTAAAGTCCGCGTAAAATTCTGCATAGAGGCCTTGCTTTAGAATTTCCAGGAGATATTTATATTCCATGTGCAGCCAGATAGATTCGCTTTCTAACCAACCGGGTGTAAATACGCGGCATCTGCCGATTTCTTCTGGTTGGTTTACCAGGGGGGCAGTTACTTTATACATCTTGAGTTTCTTATCATAGAGTTGACTTGATTTAGTGGCTTTATATATGCCTTTTGCCTGGTTTATATTATCGGATAGCCTCAGGGCATGCATTTGCCCTTCTAAAAAGAAGGGGAGTTTTTTCTGGATAAATTTAGTAGGTTTTACAAAAGATTCTTTTAAAATTTCGTATTCCGCCACCTCATTTATGAAATAGGCATAATAAATATTTCTTTTTTTATCGAGGGCCTTATTGAGCCCGGAGTTAATTTTCTCTAAGGCGCGGCCTAAAATGGGCGTTAAGTCACTGGTTTTTATTTCGCGTTCCTTGCCGCTGCAGCCAAAATGGGTTTTATGCCTGTAATCTTCTTTAAGGGAATAACTCTTATCCCAGTATTGGTAATCTTTACGCGAAGAATTATCGCTAAAATATTCTTGGACTAACCTGTCTAGGCCGAGCAAAAAATCATAGATTTCTTCGGTAATATAAATTTTTTCTACTTTGGTTTTATCCAAAATATCCTTTAGCAAAACCGCCAATCTCTTCAGCTCAAATGTCTCGCAGAGCGAAGAACCAAATAATGCCGGTAGGCCATTTAAGGCATCAAACCAGTTGGGTTTATTTGCTTCCATCTCAATGCCGCAGCCAAAGGCATCCAATGACGCCAGTTTATTAACCAAGAGGCAGAGTAATTTATTCATCAAGGTAGTTTGATAAATTTCGCCCTTGCCGTATCCAGTCCTAACCACATGAGGCTGCATCGGCCTTTTTCTAATCATTTCTTTTTTAGAACTATCGGGCGCGATGGAGTGTAATTGCTTTACCAGGCCATCCCTAAGCACATATTTTTCGCTTCTGGGTTTGACGGCTTCCGTATTATCATAGAAAATGAAAATCCTTCTATCAAAGATGATTCCCTTTAATTTTTCAGGATAGATACCCAGATAACTTTCCAGCAAATCAAGATTATAAGTCCAGTGGTCGGTCCAGAATCCTTCGCCATGTTCGGCTTCCTGCTGCGGGACGGAATAAGATACTAATATACCTAAGAATTGATCATCGCTTACCTTGAGTTTAATTTTATTCTCTTTCATAAAAAGTATGGCATCTCCGGGGGTGAATGGTTTATTTAGAAATGAAATAATATCCGGTATGTCTTTTTTCTCCACCAAATCTTCTAATGCCATTTTGAAATCTGCCGCATCTTGAAGCGCGAAACTCATCCCTTTAACTACTAGAGGATTAAAGCCATCAGTTTGCAGGAGGTTAAAGAAGGTAAGCACATCTTCGTCTTTTATATCCGGATTAAACCAGACATTGCATCTACGGTTTTGATTCATATCGCGGTAATTGCCATTGCCTTGAGAAAAATAGGAGGGTTGGAGTTGAAACTTATTATAGTCTCTTTCTAAATCACCGTGCTTTCGGCCATACAAGTAAAATACATTCTGTTGAGAGTTAGATTTTTTGGGGCAGGAAAAGGTTACCGGATATCCCCCGCGGATAATATTATCTAAATAGGTTTGTTTGGCGTAAAGGTCAAACTCCCTCGAACTACTTTGGGTATTTATATCAGATTGTAAATCTGAAATGAGCTTTTTGTTTTCTTCTTTTTTTTGCGGCAGGTATCCATGTGCAGTAATCTTGGGAAGGGCGGAGTTTAGGAGTTGCCGGCTTCTCATATAACCGACCACAGAATAAAATATCTTTTCTTGCCCTGGAGATAATTCAAGATTGAGAAGCAATAACGCGGATGGGGTTTTGCTTTTGAATACCTCTTTTTTAGGATACAGAAAATCTTTAGCAGCTAAGAATTGTTGGGGATAAGAAAAATCTGTAATTGGGCCAAATACAGATTGGGGATCAATTATAGGCCTAATTATTTGGGGCTTTTCTTTATCATAGTGGAATCCTAAATAGAAGTTGCCTTCTTTGATGTGGATTACCTCCGGCCTATCTGTAGGGTCAACGTCTAATTTATAAAAAGGAACGCCTTTATCCATGTTTTCTACATTCATCCAGGCCTCGACCGTGCGGCTTAATTTTTTTAAGAATAAATTACTTACCCCGTATGGGATAATTTGCGGCAGGCCATCTAATAGCTGGATTTTTTTGCTTGCTTTAGTGGTATTTTTTATGGTGACAATTCTTGCTAAGGCCGCATAGGAGTCATTGGGGATAGTGAAATATTCTACCTTTGTTTTAATGCCCAAAGATAGGTTGTCTTCTTCCAATTTTAAATCATAAGAGGTAATATACATTCGGTTGGTAAGATTAAATCCTGAATTTTCCCGGCTGTTTTGGAAGGGCTCGTAGAAAATAACCTTTTTACCCGAACATATTTTGATAAAGGTGCGGAATCCTTGCGAGGATACCAGTTGCCAGGCCTTGTTTGCCGGTAAGAATTCTAATATGCTATGGTCTTTGTTTTTGGTGCCGAGGCTGACCATTCCTTGCGCGCGGTTCACATAGAAGACCCACATCGGTATGCCGTATTTGCCGGCAATGCCGGGAAAGAAATTAGCCAAGGGTTTGGCGAAGTTGTAGTTTTCAATCACAAATTCGCCGCCAGCATTAAGGTAATATTTCGGTTCTTTATTTTGTAAATTTTTCACGCGTAACTTATCCTTATCCATATTAACTAACATATTTTACATAATTTATCACGTTTGTCCATATAAATCTTAAAGCCCCTTAAGGTAAATAAATGGGATTTGTTTGACTTTTTAGATAAAGGGTGGTATGATTAAAAATTAATTATGCTGGAGGTGGGATTGTGGCAATAGATAAAGAAACGGTTAAATATGCAGCGCATCTGGCACGTATCGAACTAAAGCCCAAAGAGTTAGAGAAATTATCTCAACAGCTTCAGGATATCTTAGATTTTATTGATCAATTAAAAAAAATAGATATAAAAGATATCCTTCCCACAAGCCATATCTTGCCTATTAATAACGTGTTAAGAGAAGATTGCCCAAGGGAATCTTTGCCCAGCGAAAAAACCCTGATGAATGCGCCTCTAAAAGAAGGAAGTTTCTTTGTGGTGCCAAAGGTAATTGAGTAATTTAGTTCATGGTTCATGGTTCATAGTTCATGGTTATGGAAAGAGAGCTTTATAAATTAACTGCACACGAACTCATTGAGAAGCTAAATAAAGTAGAAATTACCTCTCAGGAGATAATTGATTCCGTAAAGAATAGAATTAGAGAGGTAGATTCGAAGGTTAAGGCTTATGTACGGGTTGAGAAGTTAATAAAACTCGCCAACTCGCCAACTCGCCAACTCGCCAACATTTTAAATGGAATTCCCATATCTATCAAAGACAACATCTGCACCGAGGGCCTAAACACCGAATGCTGTTCTAAGATTTTGGGAGGCTTTAAGCCGCCCTACGATGCTACCGTAATTAAAAAATTAAAAGAGGCGGGTGCGGCAATTTTAGAGGCAAAGACCAATATGGATGAATTTGCCTTTGGTTCATCTACAGAAAATTCATTTTTTGGTCCTACACATAATCCCTGGGATTTAGAATGCGTACCAGGTGGTTCATCCGGTGGTTCAGCAGCAGCGGTAGCTGCTGAAGAAGCAATTTTTGCTTTGGGTTCGGATACCGGAGGTTCTATCCGTCAACCCGCGGCATTTTGCGGCGTAGTGGGGCTGAAGCCCACCTATGGCAGGGTTTCCCGTTATGGCTTAATTGCCTTTGCCTCAAGCCTAGAGCAGATTGGGCCAATTACTAAAGATGTCAAAGATTGCGCTATCTTAATGAATGTAATTTCGGGCCATGACCCTCTTGATTCTACCTCGGTCAATATAGAGGTACCAGATTACACTAAATCATCACATAATGATATAAAAGGAATTAAGATAGGTATACCTAAGGAATATTTTATCGCAGGCTTGGATTCAGAAGTTAAAACTATCGCGGAAGAGGCGATAGATAAACTAAAAGATTTGGGGGCCGCGTACAAACAGGTTTCTTTGCCTCATACAGAATATGCCGTGCCGGTTTATTACATTATTGCTACGGCTGAGGCAGGTTCCAATTTGGCTAGATTCGACGGGGTGCAGTATGGATTTAGGGCACAGGGCACAGGGCACAGGGCACAGGGCTTAATTGATATGTACAAAGCGACGAGAGGCGAAGGCTTTGGCGAAGAAGCAAAGCGAAGGATTATCTTAGGAACCTTTGTTTTGTCTCACGGTTATTACGATGCCTATTATATGCGCGCCTTAAAAGTGCGTACCCTTATAAAACAGGATTTTGATGAAATTTTTAAGGAATGCGATTGTATCGTTACGCCTACTTCTCCTACACCGGCGTTTAAAATTGGAGAGAAAGCAGCAGACCCTTTAAAGATGTATCTTTCGGATATCTATACCATATCCGCCAACTTATCCGGGATTCCGGCAATATCCATTCCTTGCGGGTTTACCAGGAAAGGCCTGCCCATAGGATTGCAAATTTTAGCTAAGCCCTTTGATGAAGAAATGCTTTTTCGAGTTGCTTATGCCTATGAGCAGAATACGCCGTGGCATACCATTAAACCGAAATTATAGCTAACCGGTTAGCCAGTTAGCCCGTTATCCTGTTGAACGGGCAAACGGGCAAACAGGCAAACGGATAATGCAATACGAGGTAGTTATCGGATTAGAGGTGCATGTTCAGTTAAAAACGAAAACCAAGGCCTTCTGCGGTTGTTCTACCGAATTTGGCAAAGAACCGAATTCGCAAGCCTGTCCGGTATGCCTGGGGTTTCCTGGGTCATTACCGGTTTTAAATAAAGTTGCCCTGGATTATGCCCTGCGCGTGGCGTTGGCCTTAAATTGCCAGGTGCAGGAGTGCGCTAAGTTTGACCGAAAAAATTATTTTTATCCGGATTTACCTAAAAATTACCAAATCTCACAATACGATTTACCTTTATCTAGGAACGGTTTCCTGGATATTTATATAGAAGGAAAGGCCAGGCACATTGATATCCGCAGGGTGCATTTAGAAGAGGACGCAGGTAAACTTATACATCGCGATGAAGCGAGTTTAGTGGATTTTAACCGCACGGGAATACCTTTATTGGAAATCGTCAGCGAACCACAGCTTAATTCTTCCCAAGAGGCATACGAATATTTAACTACTTTAAAGAACATTATTGAATATCTGGATGTTTCTGATTGCGATATGGAAAAAGGGTCTTTGCGTTGCGATGCCAATATTTCGCTTAAGAAGAAAGGCGCGCAAGAATTAGGCATAAAAACAGAACTAAAGAATATGAATTCTTTTAAGGCGGTAAAGGACGCATTGGAGTTTGAAATAGAGCGCCAGACAGAATTATTAGGCGCGGGAGAGCCCATTATTCAAGAAACCAGATTGTGGGATGAGAAGGAAGCGCGGACAGTTTCTATGCGCACCAAAGAAGAAGCCCAAGATTACCGTTATTTTCCTGAGCCGGACTTAACCCCCTTTATCATCAGCCAAGATAAAATTGAAGAGATTAAAAAGGCGATTCCTGAATTGCCCAGAGAAAAGATGCTGCGTTTCATGAGAGATTATGGCTTATCAGAATACGATGCTAAAATCCTATCATCATCAAAAAAATATGCTGAATATGCTGAGGAATGCATGAAGGCGAGTAATAATAAAAACAAGAAGTCGATAGCGAATTGGTTGATTGGTCCTTTGGCTTCTGCGGCATCTGGTCACCATTGTGCTGTGCCAGATTTAAAAATTTTACCATCAGAGTTAGTGAAATTAGTTGAAATGGTAGATCTAGAAGTAGTCTCAAATCTAGCCGGGAAGACAGTAGTTTTAACTGAGATGATTAATACTGGCAAGGATCCAGAAACAATAATAAAAGAGAAAAATTTAATACAAATTTCTGATACGAGCGCATTAGATAATATTGTGGATGAGGTCATAAAAGAAAATGCTAAATCGGTAAATAATTATAAAACAGGAAGAGGCAATGCCCTGATGTTTCTGGTGGGACAGGTAATGAAGAAGAGCCAGGGAAAGGCAAATCCAAAAGTAGTTCAAGAGATATTAAAACGGAGGTTAACTGATGCGTAGGAAATTGATTATCGGAGTAACTTTAGGTATTGTAGTTTTTGCTTTCATTTCCGCAGGCATTACCGGGATAGAAAAAAAGAAAAAGGATGACCTTTTCCGGCAGGTAGAGCTTTTTTCGGATACATTGGCGATTATTCAGACAGACTATGTTGACGAGGTTAATTTTAAGGATTTGATTTATAGCGCCTTAAAAGGAATGTTGTCTTCTTTAGACCCCCACAGTCAATTTATGGACCCGGATACATATAATGAATTGAAGGTGGACACCGAGGGCAAATTTGGCGGCCTGGGTATTGAAATCACGATAAAAGATGGTTTATTGACGGTGGTAACGCCCATAGAAGATACGCCGGCCTGGAAGGCGGGCGTAAAGGCCAATGACCGCATTGTGAAGATTAATAACGAGTTAACGCGCGAGATTACCCTGACTGATGCGGTGAAGAAATTAAGGGGTAAGCCTGGAGAGGCAGTAAATATTACTATTTTAAGAGAGTCTGAGAAAAAGATTTTAGATTTTAAGCTCGTGCGCGACATCATCAAAATAAAAGATATCAAAGAGGCCAAGATTTTAGAAGATGGTATTGGCTATATCCGCCTCATAGAATTTAGAGAAAATACCGCTCAGGATATAGAGGCAGCTTTAGAGAATTTAAAGAAAGAAGGCATGAATGCGTTGATATTGGATTTAAGAAATAATCCGGGAGGGCTGCTTGATGTGGCGGTGAGGGTAACAGGAAATTTTATCGAAAAAGGCAAGCTCATTGTCTCTACAAAAGGCCGCAAGAGCTCTCAGAATTTAGAATTTATTTCTCGTGCCAGTAACCCTATTTTAGAAATGCCTATGGTAGTACTCATTAATGAAGGTTCGGCTTCGGGCAGCGAGATAGTTGCCGGCGCTTTACAAGATTACAAACGCGCCATAATATTAGGCACAAAGTCATTCGGTAAAGGTTCGGTGCAGACCATTATACCTTTAAGTGACGGCTCGGGGCTTCGGCTTACCACGAGTAAATATTTTACGCCTTCAGGTAAAGAAATACACGGCAAGGGGGTTATGCCGGACATTGTGGTAGAAGAAGGTAAAATTGAACTGGCCGGTAAAGAAGGGGCAGCGGTAGAAAAACCACAAGATATATTTCAAGAATTAGAGAAAAAAGAAGAGAGGGTTAAGGAAGAGGAGAAACAAGACTATAAATCCGATAATCAACTTATGCGCGCTGTGGATATTTTAAGGGCAGTGAAGATTTATAAAGCAAATAATAAATAAGGGTTACCAAGAGTTGCTAAAAAATGAAAAGGCAAAAGAAGGTTATTTTAATTTTATCTATCGTTGTAGTTATAGAAACTATATTCATTGTTTATTTGTGGCTCAGCCGGCCTAAAAAAATACCCCCGATTCCCGTAGCCATAAAGGGCAAAATTGCTATTGTCATTGATGATTGGGGTTATAATTTGAATAATTTAGCGGTGTTAGACCAGATAAAGTATTCCTTGACTGTATCGGTGCTGCCTAATTTAACTTATTCTAAGGTAGTGGCTAAAGAATTATATGGACGGGGACGGCAGATTATTCTTCATTTACCTCTGGAACCCTATGAGAAATTTAGGTTAGAGCAGAATACCATTATGACTTCCATGGATGATGCAAACATCATAAATACCCTGAGGCACGATTTAGCTTCTATCGCAAACTCTTCTGGCGTCTCCAATCATATGGGCTCAAAGGCTACAGAGGACTCAAGGGTAATGCGGATTATATTTAAGGAACTAAAGAATAGGAACCTTTATTTTTTAGATAGTTTTGTATCCGCGGAATCTACCTGTTTTGATTTGGCTTATAAAATGCGCCTGGGTTTTGCTAAGAGAGATGTTTTTTTAGATAACACAGAAGAGCCCGCATACATCAGGGGGCAGATTTATAAATTAAAAACCAGGGCCAGGGTTTATGGCCAAGCGATAGGTATTGGCCATGACCGAAAAACTACCTTAGGGGTTTTGAAGGAAGTAATGCCAGAATTAGAGAAGGAAGGATATAGGTTCGTATTTGTATCGGAGTTAGTTAAATAAAATCGTTATCCCGTTTGCCTGTTTTAAACAACAGGCTAACAGGCTAACAGGCTAACGGAAATGTATGTATTAGGAATAGAAACTTCGTGTGATGAAACCTCGGCCGCAATAGTAAAAGACGGCAGAGAAATTCTTTCTAACGAAGTTAGCTCCAGCCTTAAGTTCCACCAGAGATATGGCGGGATTGTGCCCGAGATTGCTTCGCGTATGCAGCTGGAGACCATCACAGCTGTGACAGACAGCGCCATAAAGGAAGCCTGGGTTAAATTAAAAGATATAGGCCTGATTAGCGTTACCAGCGGCCCAGGGCTTTTAGGTTCTTTGTTGGTGGGAATCTCCTTTGCCAAGAGCATAAGTCTTAGTTTAGGGATTCCTTTGCTAGGGCTGAATCACCTTTACAGTCACATCTACGCGGGTTTCTTGAATGGGATAGATATTCAATTACCTTTTGTGGCTTTGGTTGTTTCCGGCGGCCATACGAGTTTATTTTATGTAGAGGATTTTGATCAGATAAAACTGCTGGGCTCAACTCAAGATGATGCCTGTGGCGAGGCATTTGATAAGGTAGCTAAAATTTTAGGCCTGGGTTATCCCGGTGGCCCCATTATCGAACAATTAGCAAGAAAGGGCAATCCCCGAAAAATAAAATTTAGTTGTTCTAATACTAAGAATCCTTTGGATTTTAGTTTTAGCGGCATAAAGACCGCGGTGTTGTATTATGTTCGCCGGTTCACCAGTTCGCCGGTTCGCCAGTTAAAAAACCGGCAAACAGGCAAACAGGCAAACAGGCAAACAAAAGACATTGCCGCTTCTTTTCAAGAAACAGTAATTGAGGCCTTAATTAAGAAATCCTTATTAGCCTGTAAGATAAAAAAGACAAATCGACTGGTCATCGGTGGCGGGGTGAGCGCTAATAGTAAATTAAGAGAAAATTTTTATGCCTCGGCAAAAAAAATTAAAGTGAAGGTATACTTTCCTCCTAAAGAACTTTGCCTGGATAATGCGGCAATGGTAGCAGGTTTAGGGCATAGATTATTCAAAAAGGGTTATAGGTCGAATTTGGATTTGAGTGCGGATTTAAATGAAGCCATAACTTATGGAATCCGCCGAAGGCGGAGACATAAGTTATTTGGCTGAATTTACCCCACACCACTTTCGTATTTAACCTACGCTATATTGAAAGTGGTGGTGGGCTAATTCGCCCCGCTGCTTCGCTTTGCGAAGCAAAGCGGCGGGGCTCATTAAAAGGAGGACAGAGAATATGCTTACCGATATGCAGATTATCATGCGTTTAAGTTTATCTTTAATATTAGGCGGTCTCGTGGGTTTAGAGCGTCAATTACACCGCCGCGCCGCGGGTTTACGCACCCATATTTTAGTTTCCTTAGGTTCCTGCCTTATCATGTTGACATCGCTGTATCTTTTTGATATATATAACCATAAGGTTCCTTTGGATCCCACCCGCCTTGCCGCGGGTGTAATTACCGGTATTGGTTTTTTAGGAGCAGGTGCAATTATTAGGGAAAGAGAAGGGGTAAAGGGCCTGACTACTGCTGCCAGTCTTTGGGTAGTTTCCGGTATAGGCTTAGCTATAGGTAGTGGTTTCTATATCGGCGGTGTGTTTACTACGGTATTAGTATTGGTAGCCCTTTTTCTCTTAAGATATATTGAGGCAATAATTTTCGGGAAAGAAGAAGGAGGTGATAAGTAATGGCTTTTAAAAAGAAAATAGAGGAGAAGATTCTCGATGTCGATGCTGCTATGCAAGGCACTATGCGTTTTAAAGACCCGGTGAATTTACGCATCAATGGTAAATTTGAAGGAAATTTAGAAACCCGGGGTAACCTAACGGTTGGCCAGACCGCGCAAATCATAGCTGATATGGTGGGAGATAATATCGTTATTGGGGGCAGGGTTAAAGGAAGAATAACGGCAAAAGAGAGATTAACGCTTTTGCCCAGCGCGGTTGTGGAAGGCGATATATATCCGGCAAGATTAAATGTCGCCGAAGGTGCGATATTTGAGGGTAAATGTTCAATGCTCCATGATTTTTTGAACGCCGAAGAATTAGCGCGGTATTTAGAAGTAGATTTAAATTCGATTATGGAATGGGCGAATTCCGGTAAGGTGCCAGCGTTAAAAGAAGGCGAGGGATGGAAATTTGAGAGAAGGGCAATAGATTCCTGGATTGCCTCTGGCAAAATCGGCAAATAATTCCGGACTATTGAAACGAGATTGCTACAAAAATGTGAAGAGATCCTTCGCCCCGCCAAGGCGGGGCTTAAGGATCAAATTCGTTTCGCAACTTCAAGGAGGCTATGGCAGAGAAACTTTTGACAGTGAGAGATGTTTCTTTAAGTTTGGGCATCTCGGAAAAAGAGGTAATGGATTTAGCGGAAAGCGGCAAGCTGCCTGCTTATAAAATTGGGGGTGTATATTTAAGATTTAAGCGCGAACAGATAGAAGACTTTAGAAAATCTTCTAAGGCCGCGCTTCCGCATAAAATTGATACCTCTCAAGAATATTCGTTTAAAGACAAGGTCAGCGATTTCTTTTATTTTAATGATTTCTATATATTGACTATCCTCATTATATTATTGATAGTATTTATTATATTCCGGGGCTCTTAAGATAATGATTCCTAAGCCAGGTTTCTGCGATTTGGGTTTTGCTAAGGTTGATATAGATAGGAAAAGGCGCCGGGGTTTTTCAGAGGTAATTTATTGTCCGGGAAAAACACGCGCGCATCTTAAAAAGATTACTAAAGTATTAATCAAAAATAAACAAGATTTGCTGCTGACAAAGCTAGATAAAGATACCTTTGCCTATCTTAAGAAATTATTCCCCAATTTAAAATATAATTCCTTAGCCAGATTAGGCTATCTTCTTAAGAAAGGCAAAGCCTCCAAGGCAGGCGCGGTGGTAGTGGTCTCGGCCGGCACCTCGGATATACCTGTAGCCGAAGAAGCAGTAGTAACTTTAGAGGTAATGGGTAACCGGGTGATAAAACTTTATGATGTGGGTGTAGCTGGCGTGCACCGTATTATGCGCAATATTGAGGTTATAAGGAAGGCAAAAGTAATTATTGTGGTTGCGGGCATGGAAGGTGCCTTAGCCAGCCTGGTAAGCGGCATGGTGAGTTGTCCGGTGATTGCTGTGCCCACAAGTTGCGGTTATGGGGCAAATTTTGCTGGCCTATCGGCGTTATTGACCATGCTGAATAGCTGTTCTCCGGGTGTGGCAGTGGTAAATATTGATAATGGGTTTGGGGCGGGATATTTTGCCTCTTTAATTAATAAATAATGGTTCAAGGTTCATGGTTCAAGGTTCAAGGATGAATAATGAGAGAGTGACGCTAAAAGAAGCAATAAGGTTTCATGGGCATTTGGGGCCTTATCTAATATTGGGTATTATAGCCGGAGAACTGGCGTTTAAGAAATTGAGATGCAAAAAATATTTTGGCTTGAATGTCAAGGTTTGGGGCGCCAATAAAAAACCTAAGTCTTGTCTAGTTGATGGTTTGCAATTGTCCACCGGCGCAACCTATGGCAAGGGAAATATTCAGAAATTAAATGGCCCTCAGATAAAAATAGAATTTCAGAATCACAAAGACCATAAAAAAATAAGTTTAAGATTTAAAGAGGATTTAACTCGAAAACTAACAGCCGCAAAAACACATAGAGATTCAGAATTGTTGGCGAAAAGATTATATAGAACAGATTATAGAGAACTTTTTAACCTAACACCTAACACCTAACACCTAACACCTAAACATGGCCCTTTCTGGATTAGATATTTATAGATTATTACCCAAGACCAATTGCCGCGAATGTGGCTTTGTCACCTGCCTGGCCTTTGCCATGGCCTTGGCAAAGAAGTCAGTAAGTATTGATAAGTGCCCTTATTTAACTGACGAGGCAAAGAAGGCATTGGAGGAATCGAGCCTTCCGCCCATAAAATTGGTGACTATTGGCGCGGCAGAAAATAAATTAGAGGTGGGGAATGAAGCGGTAATGTTTCGCCATGAAGAAAAATTCTATCATCCTACCGGCATTGGTTTTATTATCGAAGATAACCTAAAAGACGCGGAAATAAAAGAGAGATTAGAGAGAATTAATAAATTGAAATTTGAACGTGTGGGGCAGGAATTGGATGTAAATCTTGTCGCTATACATCAGAATAGCGATACAAAGAGATTTCAAGAGGTGGTAAAGTTAACGGCAGATAATACTGCTTTAGCCCTAGTATTAATGAGCGATGATTTAGCGGCAATAAAATTAGCCTTAGAATTAACCAAAGAGAAAAAACCGCTGGTTTATAGGGCAACCAAGGATAATCTTGCGGAGATTTCGCAATTAGCTAAAGAGTTTAAAGTGCCGCTGGTAGCTTGCGCGCCAGATTTAGAAACGCTGTCGGCTCTTACCAGGGAATTAAATAATCAGGGGGCGAGCGATTTGGTTTTAGATACGGGCAAAAAATCTATTTCGGAGAAGCTCTGGGATTTAACCCAAATCAGAAGGCAGGCACTGAAGAAATCTAACCGCAGCTTAGGCTATCCGACTTTAGTTATTGTAGATGAAGCAGGCCCTTATGAAGAGGCAATAAAGGCAGCTACTTATATTGTCAAATATGCCAGCATTGTCTTGCTAAAGGGAATAGAGTCATGGCAGGTTTTATCGCTTTTAACTTTAAGGCAGAATATCTATACTGATCCGCAGAAACCTTTGCAGATTGAACCCAAGCTTTATCCAGTAGGCCAGGTGAGCGATAAATCCCCGGTATTGGTGACCACGAATTTCTCTCTTACCTATTATACAGTGTTGGGAGAAGTCGAAGCAAGCAAGGTGCCTTCTTATATTATCAGCGTGGATACCGAAGGGATGTCGGTATTGACTGGCTGGGCAGCTGAGAAATTTACTCCGGAAAAAATCGCGGATTCCATAAATAAATTTGGGGTCAAAGATGCGGTTTCGCATACGCGCTTAATTATCCCGGGTTATGTAGCAGTAATAAGTGGTGATTTAGAGGATAAATCCGGCTGGCAGGTAATGGTTGGCCCCAAAGAAGCCTCCGGAATACCGTCGTTCTTAAAGAATTTGTGATGTAGCGGGTCCTGTCTTGGCTATTTTCTCAGCCGCTAACACGCGGCTCAAAAACAGCCAAGCCACCCGCTAAGCAGTATCTTTAATACATGGATGGCGAAGGTACGCCTCGTCACCCGCAAAAAGTGCCCAAAAGAAGAATTTTATGACTAAGAAAAATATTTTTTATATAAGTTTATTTTTATTATATATCATTACCGGAATATTCTATAACGCCATGGTAAAAAGCTTAGGATTAATTAGGGATTACGATTTAGTTTACGCAAATCCTGTAGCTAACGTAGCCGCCGATAAGGTGATTGATTTTGAGTTATCTAAAGTTTTATATGAATTACCGACTTTATCAGGAGAAACTATTTTAATGGAAGCTGATTATCTTACTGGCGGGCCAGACCCAGAAATAGAGGATATAAGATTATCGTTAATGGATGCTAATAAAAATGACGGCCAATATAGTTATTATCTTAATTCAAAACAAGATTTGAAGATAATAGTTAATTTTGTTTATGAAAAAGGGGAATTATCGGATATTAAAATTGAGCCAGAAATGGAGCTTAGGAAGGGCTGGACAAAGGATAACCCATTCACACTTTCGGTTGAAAGCAAGGGTGGCTATGAGATACTTTTTAATTTTGTTTCGGGATACGATAGTGCATATTCGGTTCGGCCTAAAGTTAATCCCTGGAGTAGTTATGTTTCACCCGATGTTTTAGTTGCTGGTCAGGGGGCAGATATTCAAAATAAATACTACCCTGAAAATGCTCCTAGGGAAGAAATAGAAACTAATAAAGACAAAAAAAGCACTGCCAAAAGTAATTTATTTTCCGTTGTGCAAAATGGCAGGTACGGTTATATTGATAAGACAGGAAAATTAGTTATTGAGCCGCAGTTCGATGAAGTATTTTTTGAAAATTATTTTTCTGAGGGTTTGACTCCTGTACAAATCAATAAAAAATGGGGATATATAAACGAAAAAGGAGAAGTGGTCATTGAACCAAAGTTTGATATGGCCTATCCTTTTTCAGAAGGACTGGCGTTGGTGAATATTGATTGGAAACCATTTTTTATTGATAAGAAAGGAGATGCGGTCTTTGAAGTGAATGTTGGTTTAACGCCGTCTTCTTTTGTTGATGGGTTGGCAAGCGTAGAGACCGGCTATATTGATAAGTCAGGAAAGCTTATTATCGATGGCCTTTGTGGAGGTTTTGATTTTTCTGAAGGACTTGCTGCAGTATGTGTAGAGACTCCGGATGGAAGGAGGTCAGGTTTTATTGATAAGACGGGAAAAATGGTCATTGAACCGCAGTTTGATTTAACTTTTCCTTTTTCAGAAGGGCTTGCGCTTGTAAAAACTAGAGATAAAATCGGCTATATTAATAAAACAGGAAGATTTGTCATTGAATTAAATCCTATTTGTTTTAAAGATACAGACCCGGAGACATTTAGTTATATTGATACAAGGTTCCACGAAGGTTTTGCCTTAATATACGCTAATTATAAATTAGGTTATATTGATAAGACAGGAAAAGTTGTGATTCTGCCCCAATTTAGTCATGCATTTCCTTTTTCCGAAGGTTTAGCTGCGGTAGAAGTTAAAGGTAAATTGAGTTATATCACAAAGGACGCTGAATTAATTACAGAGCCAAAATTCGATTTTGCTGAAAGTTTTCATAATGGTTTAGCTTTAGTAACAGTTGGGAGTAAAAGAGGATATATTGATAAAACCGGCAAATACATTTGGAATCCTACAGAATAAAACTAAGGACAGTCTTTCTAAATAACTATATGGGGGGGGTATGAGGATTTGATAGATGTGTTGCCGGCTTAAGCTTAAAATTAGAAAGTATTTGGGCACTGGAACACTGGGCAACTGGCGACTACGGGTGACTTTGTGACCCGGTGTCTCGGTGACTTAAGTTAATATGGAAAAATTCAAGGTAACATTTTATCCTGATAATAAAAGTATAGAGGTAGAGAAGGGCAAGACCATTCTTTCGGCCGCTATTTCTGCCGGGGTCTATATTAATTCCAGTTGCGGTGGAGATGGGGTTTGCGGCCGCTGCAAAGTAGTTTTAAAGAATGGACAGGTCATTGCCCATCCTTCTGGAAGGATAAGTTTAGAGGAAAGAAAAAAGGGGTTTTATTTAGCCTGTCTGACTACTGTGCAAAGCGATTTAGAGGTTGAGATTCCTCCGGAGTCAAGATTAGACTTAGAAAAATTGACTTCTGAGGAGATAGATTTAAGGCTAAAAGGGCTTTATTCAGAATCGGAAGAGATAGAGTCAGCAGAATCTATATTAGGCGAAGAAATCTTTGTGCATTCACCCTTAGCTACAAAGTTATATCTAGAACTGCCCAAGCCCAATTTAGAAGATAAGATTAGCGATTTAGAGAGATTGTATCGTCAGATTCGGCGTATTCAAGATATACCGATTATGCAAACCGGCCTGGCTAATATCAGGCGCCTGGGAGATTTACTGCGTTCTTCAGATTGGAAGGTTACGGTAACTTTGGGTAAAAGAAACGGCACTACGGAAATTGTGCTCATTGAACCCGGTGATACCTCGCAGAAAAATTTTGGGTTCTGTTTTGATATCGGAACCACCACTATCTCCGGACAGTTAGTAGATTTAAACACCAAGAAAGTTTTAGGCACAAAGGCAACCTATAACAAACAGGCCTCATTTGGCAGCGATGTGATTACGCGCATTATTTATGCCCAGGAAGAGGACGGCTTGGAAAAATTACACCATGCCGTGATTGATAGTATGAATCAGATGATTCACGAATTAATTCAAGAGCATAATATAGACCTCAATGATGTAAACTGTGTATTGTGTGCCGGCAATACCACGATGGTTCATCTTTTGCTGCGGGTTGAGCCCACCTATATTAGAAGAGAACCTTATGTGCCCACAGCAAATTCTGTACCCACAATTCGCGCAGCTGAGGCAGGAATAAAGATAAACCCGCGCGGACTCCTGTCTTGCGTGCCAGGGGTCTCCAGCTATGTGGGCGGAGATACTGCTGCCGGTGTCTTATCTTGTGGCTTGGATGAAGAAGAGGCCTTAAGTATCTTGATTGATATCGGAACAAATGGCGAGATTGTTTTAGGTAATAAAGATTTTTTGGTGGCCTGCTCCGCTTCGGCTGGACCGGCTTTTGAAGGAAGCGGAGTTAGCTGCGGTATGCGCGCCAGTAAGGGAGCGATACAGAAGGCCGCTATTAATCCCGCTGATTTTCAGGTAAAATACAGTACCATCCAGGACATTTTGCCACGGGGTATATGCGGGTCAGGTTATATCGATATAATTTCGGAGATGCTGCGCGTAGGTATAATTGACAAAAGTGGAAAGATTAAAGCAGGAAATTCAAAACGTATCCGTAATAGTAAATATGGCAAAGAGTTTGTAGTTGTTTTTAAGGATGAATCTGATTCAACTTCTGATATTGTAATCACTGAAGCGGATATCGAAAATATCAAACGGGCTAAGGCAGCGATTTATGCTGCCACTGCCATTTTAGTCAAACATATGGGGCTGGGGCTTTCCCAGGTAAATAAGATTTTTGTCGCGGGCGGATTCGGCACCTACATTGATGTAGCCAATGCCATAAATATAGGTTTACTGCCAGATTTAGATAAATCCAGATTTATTTTTGTGGGGAATAGTTCATTAGCCGGTGCGCGCTCCGTGCTTTTATCTTACGAGGCCATGAAGAGGGCATTTGGGATTGTCAAAAAGATGACTTGTTTTGAATTATCGGTTGAGTCCGAATATATGAATGAATACATGGCGGCATTATTTTTCCCGCACACGGATATATCGTTATTTCCAAGCGTAAAAATATAATTTTGTTATCCTGTTAGCCCGTTATCCTGTTTAACGGGCAACGGGAAAACAGGCAACGGGCAAATGAAAAATGAGTTACACAATCGCGATAGCTGGCAAAGGCGGTACAGGTAAAACCACAATTGCCGCTTTATTAGTGCGTTTATTAAAAGAAAATAAAAAAGGTTCGATATTGGCCGTAGATGCTGACCCGAATAGTAATCTGGCAGAGGCATTGGGTTTAGAGCCAAAGGAAAGCATCGGAGGAATTTTAGATGATATTGCTGTTCATCCTGAGAAGATTCCTACGGGTATGCCTAAAGATAGGTTTATTGAGTATCAGGTTCAGACCGCGATTTGTGAAGGAGAAGGTTTTGATGTTTTGACTATGGGCAGGCCCGAAGGCCCGGGTTGCTACTGTTATGTGAATAATGTTTTAAGAAATATTGTAGGCAAACTGATTAAAGACTACAACTACGTGCTCATTGATAATGAGGCGGGCCTAGAGCATCTTTCGCGCCGCACCACGCGTTCAGCGGATGTTTTATTGGTGGTCTCGGATGCTACTGTAGTTGGTTTGCGGGCGGCTAACAGGATAAGCGATTTAGCCAAAGAATTGGAGATAAAAACCCAAAAGAGTTTTCTTATTATCAATCGTGATGATGGAAAGATAGAAAGAGAGAAGATAAAAAATTTAGGTTTAGATTACATAGGAAGTATCCCTCTGGATAGTCAAATAGAGAAAATTAGCCTGAATGGCAATTCGCTGATAGATTTGAAAGACGATGCGGTAAGTATTAGTGCCTTGCGTAAATTAGGAGACAGGATATGGCAGAAGTAATGTTAGAAAAATGGCAGCAGGCAGTATCAATAGTAAATATCGGCGCGACTAAAGAAGAAGGCGGTAGTCGTTCGAAAGTCGTTAAAATAGGCGGGCAAGGAACGCTGCCATTTTTATTCCCTGAAGGCGTTATACCGAATAAACCTATAGTCGCCTTTGAGATTTGGGATATCGCGCCACCAGAGTGGCCGCAGGAATTAAACAAAGCTTATCGCGATTGTTTCGGTGATTTTCTTTCCTGGGCCGAGAAGTGCGTAAAGGAATATCAGGCCCAAATTTTATGCCTAAGGCTCCAGGGGGCACATCCGGATTTTGGCAATAAGACCGCTGACCAAGAAGCAAAACTGATAGGACAATTATTAAAAAAAGTAGATGTGCCTTTGATTATTGTAGGCTGCGGCGATGATGCTAAAGATAATTTGATATTACCGGCTTGTTGTGAAGCGGCTAAGGGTGAGCGTTGTTTAGTAGGTGAGGCAGCGCAGGATAATTATAAAACTCTTGTTGCCAGCACATTGGCAGATGGGCACAATATTATTGCTCAATCACCCATTGATATAAATATTGCCAAACAATTAAATATTTTAATTTCCGATATGGGTTTACCTTTGGAGCGTATTGTAATTAATCCTACTATCGGCGCATTAGGGTATGGGTTGGAATACGCTTACTCGATTATGGAGCGGGCACGCTTGGCGGCTTTATCCGGAGACAAAACCATGGCTTGCCCATTTATTTGCTTTGTCGGCCAGGAAGCCTGGCGGGCAAAAGAAGCTAAAGCCAGCGTTACAGAGTTTCCTTTATGGGGGCCGGAGTCAGAACGTGGTATAATATGGGAAACAATAACTGCCACCGCCCTTATTCAAGCCGGTGCGGATATTTTAGTGATGCGGCATCCCCGGGCAATTGAGAAGGTGAATAAGTATATAGAAGAGCTTATGAAAATTTCCAATGTCCAATAAATACCAATAGGTTACGCGTGACAGGTCACAGGTAACAGGTAAAAACGTGATACATGATACGTGCGACATGATACGAAAGGATTTAGAAGATGTTTATTATTGGTGAATTAATCAACGGTATGTATCAAAACATCGGTAAAGCGATAAAGGAGAAAAATAAAGGCGTCATCCAGAAATGCGCCTTAGAGCAAATTAAAGCCGGTGCCGATGCCCTGGATATAAATTGTGGCCCGGCATCGCGTGAACCTATATCTGATATCCAATGGTTAGTCCAGGCTATTCAAGAGGTAACCGATAAGCCTTTGGTTTTGGACTCCAGCAAGCCGCAGGTTATTGAGTCAGGGCTTAAGGTGGTAAAAAACAAAGTGATTATTAATTCTACTACTGCTGATCCTGAGAAACTCGGAGTTTTGGTGCCCCTGGCTAAAAAACATAATGCTAAACTTATCGGCCTGGCTATTAGCACAAAGGGTATTCCTCAGAATAAAGACCAGCGTTTGGAATTAGCCGCGGCCATTGTGGCCGCTTGTATTGACCATGGGTTTCCGGTAGACGACCTTTACCTTGATCCTATAGTGTTACCGGTTAATGTGGCCCAGGCACAGATGAAGGATATTTTGGAATCTATTCATGAATTTAAGATTATCTCTGAACCAGCGCCTAAGGCAATTGTAGGCTTAAGTAATGTCTCGCAAGGTACGTGTGCGCGCAGTTTAGTTAATCGCACATTCTTGACCATGGCATTGGCGTATGGTCTAGACGCAGCGATATTAGACCCTTTGGATAAAGAATTGATGGATGCGGCGATTACCGCGGAGTTGATTTTAAATAGGCATATTTACTGTGATTCGTATTTAGAAGCCTACAGGAAGAAATAAAATGATGAGGATAAAGGTTCTTCGGCATATCTTTAGATTCCGCCGGTTTAGAGAAAGCCTGAAATTGGCGATGAAGGGTATTGTTTATCTATTTTTATACCATCGCAATATGCGCATAATTTTTATCATCGGTATTGCCGCGTTTTTTTTAGGCGTACATTTCAAATTAAAGGGCATTGAATTAGTGGCGCTGTGTATTACCGTAACCTTAGTATTTATGGCGGAGATATTTAATACAGCTATTGAGTTAATGATGGATATGTTGACGGATAAATACCATACTTTAATAAAATTAGTCAAAGATATTGCCGCGGCCGTGGTATTAATTGCCTCTTTAAATGCGCTAGGGGTAGGATACATTCTTTTTGTAAGAAAAATATTTAAATAGCGAGGTGGCCGATGAAAAAAATTTTAGTTGTGGATGATGAAAAAGAAATAAGGGAGTTGTTAAAGGAGAAATTAGAGAAGAATAAATACGCCGTGTTGATTGCCGCAGGCGGCCAGGAGGCGTTAAATATTTGTAAAACTAACCCGCCAGACCTGATATTACTAGACATTGCTATGCCGGAAATGGATGGTTACTTAACCTGCGAAAAGCTGAAACAAGACCCCAAGGCAAAGGATATAGCGGTATTATTTTTAACCGGCAAAGAACTCCAGCCGCAGGGTATTATTGAGCGTTGTAAAAATTTAGGCGCCTTAGGCCATATCTCCAAGCTTTCTACGCTGAAAGAGCTGATGGAAAAAATACAAGAGATTATAGGGGCATAGAATAAGTACTTACCTTCTAATTTTATCTTACCAAAAGCCTTAAAATAATAATCGCTATAATAGAAGAGTAACAATGTTAAGTTTAAATAGGTTAAATTTAGTAATTATTTTAAATTTATTTTTGCCGGCCCTCTTATTCGCTGAAACCGTTATTTTAAAATCCGGAAAGAGGATAGAAGGTAAGATTATTGAGAAAACCGACCAATATGTAAAAATTGAATCTAATGGCACCGTGCTTTATTATGAGCTTAAATATATTAGGCTTATCGATGAAGATAAAACCTCGCCCAGAGATACTAATTTCTATCTTAAAAGCGGCTTAAAATATGGCTCCGAAGCAAAATTTACAGAAGCAGAGGATGAGCTTAAGAAAGGCTTAGCCATAAATTCATCTGAGCGTAATCTACAAGAGACACTGGGGATGCTTGATGATTTAAAGAGCGGAAAAATAAAAGAAGAATACGCTATTCATTTATTCAAGGGTTCACATTCGCTTATAAACGCAGAATATCAGCCAGCAATAACCGAATTTAAAGCGGCAATGGAGCTTAACCCGAATGGCCCTGACCTTTACTATTATCTGGGTGTATGTAATTATTCTTTAGGGCGATACCCGGAAGCAATAAGTTACCTAAAAAAAGCCGCTGAAACAAAAATTGACGGTGAGATATATTATTATCTGGGTGCAAGCCACTATGCGCTAGGCCAACACCCAGAAGCAATAAGTTACATGCGGAAGGTATTGGAAATAATCCCTGATGATGCCGAGGCCTATAGCGTTATCGGTACTAGTAAATATTTATTGGGCGAGGCAAAGCAAGCCAAAGAAGCCCTCTCTAAGGCCAAAGAATTATTCCAAAAAAAAGGAGATTATTTAAAGGCCCTGGATATTGAAGAATTCTTGACTAAGCTAAATTAAATATCCAAATTTTATCTTGCCAAAAGCGATTTAAGATAATATTATATAGAATTAGTTCGTTAGCGCATTAGCTCGTAAGTTCGTATTAGGGTATTAACATATAATGGCGGCGTAACTCAGCCTGATAGAGTAGTCGGCTCATACCCGATTTGTCGGTGGTTTAAATCCACCCGCCGTCACCATTCTGCTTCGCCGTGCTGCTTTCGTGCACGGCTTTCGCAGGAATTGGTTTGTCAAATAGGAGAAAAAATGTCAGAAAATATTATTAGGGCAATAATTCCGGCAATTATCTTGCTTTTGATTATCTGGTTAATTTACCGCATTAAAAAACATCTAAAGACGATGATGCGGAATGAGATTTATGGCAACTTTCCTGCTATTAAAGACAAGATTGATAATTTTGAGCGTAGAATAGATTATCTAAAGACTCAAATAGAAGTTCTTGAGCGCAAAATAAAAGAACTTAATAAATAAAAATGATGATTTTAGATAAGGCAAGAGAGGCAATTAAGAAATATCGCCTCATCGTTAAAAATGATAAAATAGTTATCGGTATTTCGGGTGGGCCGGATTCAGTGGCACTCTTGTATCTATTAAACAGTTTAAAAAAAGAATTAAAGCTAACTTTACACATTGCCCATTTAGACCATATGTTACGGAAAGAGTCGCATAGAGATAAAGCATTTGTGGAAAGATTAGCGCAGCGCCTAAAAATACCGATAACTACCGGGCAGATTAATGTTAAGGAATTAGCCGGGTTTGGTTCGCTGGAAGAAATTGCCCGAAATGCCCGTTTGGGTTTTTTATTTAAGGTAGCCAAAGATATAAAGGCCAAAAAGATTGCCCTGGGGCACAATCTGGATGACCAGGCAGAGACGGTCTTAATGCGAATTTTAAGAGGTACGGGTTTATCGGGCTTAACCGGGATTTTTCCCAAAAGAGAGATTGCGGATTTCCAGATTATCCGCCCCTTGATAGAAGTAAGGCGCAGGGAGATAGAAACATTCTTAAAGAAAAAAAAGATTAAACCGCGCCTAGATACTTCTAATTTAGAAGATATTTATTTTAGAAATAGGATTAGAAATAGGTTATTGCCTTTATTAGAGCGGGAATATAACCAGAATATTAAAGGGGTATTAAGTAATATGGCGGAGAGCGTAGGATGTGATTACGATTGTTTAAATCGCTTAGCCTGTAAGGCTATGAAACGAATAGGGGCAAAGATTAATTTAAAGAAATTTTTAAAGCTGCATCCGGCAATACAAAGAATGGTATTGCGTCTTGCCATTACTAGGGTAAAGGGCGACACGCGCAGGATTACCTTCCAGCATATAAAGGAATTAGAAGATTTGATTTTAAACCGGCCAGTAAATTCTGTAGTTGACCTGCCCAAAGGCGTATCCGTGATTAAGGAAAAAAAATGCCTCTCTTTTTACCGCAGATAAATTCGCCCTAACAACTTACGTTCACTAAAGTTCCGTAAGTTGTGGGCTCATTTAAACTACTTGATTTTGTGGATATTTAAATATATAATAAAATTTCTAAGATAGGGGTGTAAAAATGGCTAATGATAAAATTCCTAAATTAAAGAAAGGTAAGATATTGAAACACTTTCCTTATGGCTGGATATTGGCGATTATCGTCTTTTATATATTGATTACGTCTTTGAATGTATCCATCACCGGCGTTCCTAAGGAAATAGCTTATAGTGAGTTTTACGGCATTTTAAAGAATTCACCGGAGAAGATTAAATCGGTAACCAAAATTGAAACTATACTTCAGGGTGAATTTAGCGACAATTCCAAGTTTTTTCTGAATATCCCGGAGAACGATACAGAGCTGCTTAATCTAATGCGCCAGAATCTTATGCGTTTTGACGTTAAGCCGCCCCGGACCTTATGGGTGAATTTATTTTATTCACTGGGCCCGGTGATTTTATTAATCTTTTTCTGGTGGGTGATGGCGGCGCGCGGAGAGCAACTGGGAAATAGAATTATGGGTTTTGGTAAAGTGCGGCCTAAGATACATAGCGAAAAAGATGGCGAGAGGGCAACCTTTAATGACGTAGCCGGTGTGGATGAAGCCAAAGAGGAACTCACAGAGGTTATTGAATTTTTAAAAGACCCTAAAAAGTTCCAGAGATTAGGCGGCAAGATCCCCAAAGGGGTTCTCTTGGTTGGGCCACCGGGCTGCGGCAAAACTTTGATTGCCCGGGCTGTCGCCGGTGAAGCCGGGGTGCCGTTTTTCTCTATCAGCGGTTCTGATTTTGTGGAGATGTTTGTGGGCGTAGGAGCCAGCCGGGTGCGGGATTTATTTGAACAAGGCAGGCGGGCGGCTAAAACTTCCGGCAAAGGAGCAATTATTTTTATTGATGAGATAGATGCCGTGGGCCGTCTGCGTTTTTCCGGTATAGGCGGAGGCCATGATGAAAGGGAGCAAACCTTAAATGCCCTTTTAGTAGAGATGGACGGCTTTGATACCCAGCAGGGCATTATTCTTATTGCTGCCACTAACCGGCCAGATACCTTAGACCCGGCACTTTTGCGTCCGGGTAGATTTGACCGAACCATTATTGTGAACTTTCCGGATATAAGAGGCAGGGAGGAAATCCTTGGGGTGCATACCCGTAAAATAAAACTTGCTCCTTCAGTAAATTTAAAATCTATTGCCAGTCAAACCCCGGGTTTCTCCGGCGCGGATATTGCCAACCTCTGCAATGAGGCAGCGCTCCTGGCGGCAAGACATAACAAAGACGCCGTAGAGATGATTGATTTTGAAAAGTCCGTAGAAAGGGTGTTGATGGGCCCGGAGAAAAAGAGCCATATTATGTCTAAGAAGGAAAAAGAGATTACCTCGATTCATGAGTCAGGCCATGCGCTTCTTTCGCTTTTGTTACCCGAAGTAAATCCTTTAAAGAAGGTTTCGATAATTCCGCGCGGCCTTGCCGGCGGCTATACCTTTACCCCGCCGCTGGAAGATAGGCATTATTGGACGAAGAGAGAATTAATTGCCGAGATTACGCTGATGTTAGGCGGCCGGGCATCTGAGGAGTTAAGTTTAAGTGAAGTTACTACCGGCGCGCAAAATGACTTGGAGATGGCTACCCAAATGGCGCGCCGCATGGTCACTCAATTCGGCATGTCCGAAAAATTAGGCCATGTCACTTTAGGAAGAAGAGAAGGGTTGATATTTTTGGGACGCGATATTATGGAAGAAAAGAATTATAGCGAAGAAACCGCGCGCCTCATTGACGAAGAAGTTAAGAAAATAGTCGATGAAGCCTATACCAAGGCCAAAACTATATTGCACGAGAATCTTGATAAGTTAAAGACCCTGTCAGACGCACTTTTAGAAAAAGAGGCCTTAGACGGAGAAGAAGTAAAAAAGATGCTCAGTATGGAAAAAAAGGACCTCGCCTAAATATTCTCATGCGTATTCTTCAGATACATCATCCCGAAGATTTAAGACAAATAATGCAGGAGATCAAGGTTGACCCTTATGGGATTAAAATCATGCTGCCTAAAGGAATCACTCACCTGATAAGGTTAGACTCTATCTCCAACATTGCCGCGAATATTTTAAAACAGGAAATGCTCTCTTTGGGCGGTGAGGTAGCGGTCTCCCGGAATGCCTTGACCGGAAGAATGAGGAAGGCCGGCTGTATTTTGATGGGGAACCTTTCTCAAATTAACCGTCTAAATGATAAACTAAAAAAGCAGCCTTTTGGTTTGGATAAATTAGGCGGAGATTTATCTAAAGGATTAGCTAATTATCAAAGAGATAACTTTACCTTTGATTTAGGTAAGTATAAGTTAAGCCTGGGAAGACGGACCCATATTATGGGCATTGTGAATCTTACGCCAGATTCGTTTAGCGGGGATGGGCTTTATCGTGGTTCGTGTTTCGTGTCTCGTGTTTCGTATGTAATAGATTTTGTGGAGAGGTTGGTCAGGGACGGGGCGGATGTTATTGATGTAGGCGGAGAATCCAGCCGGCCGGGCGCCAAGGCTGTACCCATAAAGGAAGAATTAACTAGGGTCATTCCAGTGATAAAGGCATTAGCTAAGAAAGTCAAGGTTCCCATATCCATAGATACCTATAAGCCAGAAGTAGCACGGCAGGCATTAGACAATGGCGCGGTTATAGTTAATGATATCACCGCTTTAAAAAATCCTAAAATGGCCGAGATAGTTGCCAGATATAAAGCCGGTGTGGTGATTATGCATATGCAGGGGAATCCGCGCACGATGCAGAAAAATCCTACCTACGCATCATTAATCGATGAAATTATAGAATATTTAGATAAAGCTATAAACGCAGCCATTGGCCGAGGTATAGATAGAGAGAAAATTATTGTTGACCCGGGTATTGGTTTTGGCAAGGCCTTAGGGCATAATTTAGAAATATTAAAAAATTTAAGAGAACTTAAAATTTTGGGTAGGCCGATATTAGCGGGGCCGTCGAGAAAATCCTTTATTGGTAAAATATTGAATTTAGGACCGCGAGAAAGAATTTTTGGCAGTGTGTCCAGCTGTGTCTTGGCGGCAGAAAATGGCGCTAATCTCGTCAGGGTCCATGATGTTTTAGAGGTCAAACAGGCTTTAAAAGTCGCTGATGCAACTTTGAATTGTTAGCCCGTTAGCCTGTTAGCCCGTTATCCTGTTGAACGGGCAAACAGGCGAATGGTTCGACAGGCTCACCATCCCTCGAACCATCCCGAGCGAAGTCGAGGGACAGGCAAACAGGCGCTGAAAGTTTTAAATGCCATAAACAGATGAATATAACAAATATCTTACTTATCTTACCTATCTGGAAGCCAATAGTTGAAATAGCTATACTCTGGTTTGTGATTTACCATATGATGCTTTTCTTTGAAGGTACCCGTGCCATACAGGTTTTACGCGGCATAGTAATTATTATGGTTGCCTTTTTCTTGTTTCAGATATTAGACCTTCAGATACTTAATTGGCTGCTGACTAAATTATTCGCTATATCAGTTATTGCGGTATTAGTTATCTTTCATCCTGAGATAAGGCATGGCCTGGCACGATTAGGCCAACGGCATCTCTTTAGCGCGGTTTTAAGAGAAGAGGAGTTAGATTACATATTAAAAGAAGCCGGCAAGGCCGCCGAAAATCTATCCAAGGATAAAATCGGCGCACTCATTGCCATAGAAAAAAACGACTCATTAGCTGCTTATATTGAGAGTGGCGCTTTTATCGATGCGCGTGTATCCGCGGATTTAATACAGGCAATATTTACGCCTAATAATCCTCTTCACGACGGTGGTTTAGTTATCCAACAGGGCCGGGTCATGGCCGCGGGCTGCCTGTTCCCTATTACGCAGAATCCAGATTTAAGCCGTATATTTGGCACGCGGCACCGGGCAGCTTTGGGCTTAAGCGAAGAAACAGATGCCGTGGTGATTATTGTTTCCGAAGAGAGACAAGATATGTCTTTGGTCTATCGAGGTAAATTATATAAAGATATAGGCCGAGAAGAGATGATTTCTAAAATTAAAGAGTTTATGAAACTTAAGGAATAGGATGCCCGAAAAAAAAGTAAACTTTAGTTATCGAATTGCACATTTTTTTACCTATCATCCCTGGTTGAAGATTATTGCGCTGGTATTAGCGATTGTGGTTTGGTTTTATGTTAAGGAAGAGATAAACAGGTTTAATTAAGTGAGGTCATTAAAAATGCCAAAATTAGGTATAAATATTGACCACGTGGCTACCTTAAGAGAAGCAAGGTACGGCATTGAGCCTGAGCCGGTATTTGCGGCTTTGATTTGCCAGGCCTGTGGCGCAGACAGCATAGTCGTGCATTTAAGGGAAGACCGCCGGCACATTAAAGAAAGAGACCTCTATATTTTAAAAGAGGTAGTTAAGACAAAATTAAATTTAGAGATGTCAGTGGCGCAGGATATTGTGGATATTGCTTGCAAAGTAAGGCCGGCTCAGGCAACCCTTGTACCGGAGAGAAGGCAAGAACTTACTACCGAGGGCGGCCTGAACGTAATTTCGCATTTCAAAAGGATAAAGCAAGTTTTATCCCAATTAGAAAAAGCCAGGATTGAGGTGAGTTTATTTATCGGCCCCGATAAAAGACAGATAGATGCGGCAGGAAAAGTGGGAGCAGGAATAATAGAGCTGCATACAGGCCGCTATGCTGATGCAAAGACTAAAGAAGAGCAGGATAAATATTTTAAGGAATTAGAAGCAGCTGCCCATTATGCTAAAAATAAAGGTTTGATTGTCAATGCCGGGCATGGTTTAAATTATAATAATGTAACCAGGGTTGCCAAAATAAAAGATATTGAAGAATTAAATATTGGTTATTCTATTGTGTGCCGGGCAGTAATGGTGGGGTTAGAACGGGCAGTAAGGGAGATGAGGGCATTAATTAGTTAGTCCGTTAGCCTGTTAACCCGTTATCCTGTTACACGGGCAAACGGGCAACGGGCAAACTGGCAAACAGACATATGATTATCGGAACGGGTGTAGATATAACCGAGGTTGGGCGCCTGAGGCAGGCAGTAGAAAAATGGGGCGAAGATTTTTTAAATCGTGTATTTACTAAAGAAGAATTAGAAAATGCCAAAACCCGAGGTAGCTTATATCAACATCTGGCGGGTAGATTTGCCGCTAAAGAGGCAGTATTTAAGGCATTAGGGGATAAGGAATTAAATTGGAAGGATGTCCAGATTTTAAATGATAAAGAAGGTAAACCCTCTTGTACGATTTTGAGTAACAAAGGTAAAAAGATAGATGTGCATATATCCATATCTCATGTGAAGACTTATGCGGTTGCCAGCGCAATTATTACAGCGAAGACTTAATGCCCACAAAGGCGACTTTGGGCACATCCTTGCTTTAGCCGGTTCAGCCAGATTTTCCGGGGCTGTAGTTTTATGTTCCCAAGGCGCGCTGCGTTCGGGCGCGGGTTTAGTTACACTGGGAATTCCTAAGAGTTTAAACTCCGCAATCATAAAAATAAAACCCAGAGAGGCGATGACATTGCCTTTAGCAGAAACTAAGGAAGGTTCTTTAAGTTTAAGTAGTTACAAAAAGATAAAAGATTTTATAGAGAATATCGACGTATTAGTAGTTGGCCCGGGCCTTACTCAAAATAAATCAACTCAAGCATTAATAAGAAAAGTAGTCAGCAAAATAGATAAGCCCACAATTATCGATGCCGATGGGCTCAATGCGTTGGTAGGGCATTTAGAAAGGCTCAGGGTTCAAGGCTCAAGGCCCAAGGATATAGTAATTACTCCGCATCCGGGAGAGATGGCGAGACTCTTAGGAATAGGTATAAAGAAAGTTCAAAGCCAACGAAAAAAAATTGCCATAAAATTTGCTCAAGATTATAAGGTAACTGTGGTCCTAAAAGGACATAATACTGTAGTTGCGGATTATCAGGGTAATTTATATATCAATAGAACCGGAAACCCAGGGATGGCGACCGCCGGAAGCGGTGATGTGTTAACCGGAATGATTGCCGCATTTTTAGGCCAAGGCCTGGATGCATTTGGTGCGGCAAAATATGCGGTTTATTTACACGGCTTAGCCGGAGATTTAGCCGTTAAAGAAAAAACACAAATAAGCTTAATAGCTTCTGATATAATAGATAAAATTCCCGAGGCAATTAAAAAGAGTAGTTAATGCTGGCGTGGCGCAACGGTAGCGCAGCGGTTTTGTAAACCGCGGGTTGGGGGTTCGATTCCTCTCGCCAGCTTTGAAAATATGGGCAGGTACCCAAGTGGCCAAAGGGGGCAGACTGTAAATCTGCTGCACTTGTGCTTCAGAGGTTCGAATCCTCTCCTGCCCACCATTTTCTCTAGTTTGCAAGTTGGAAAATGGTCCCGAGCGGCAAATGTTTTAAGTGTCCTGGCCGCGAGGGAACAAATGTAAGCTATACAGAACAATAGCCTTCTCCCGATGTAGCGTTTTACAAAGTCGCCATCGGGATCCCACCGCACAATGTTATAGTTAAGTCGCGGGTGTAGTTCAATGGCAGAACAATAGCCTTCCAAGCTATATATGTCGGTTCGATTCCGATCACCCGCTCCAATAGGTTATTGAGGGCGGCGGGATAAGCACAACATATTCGAGTCCCGTTGCCCGCTTAAATAAATAGTGGAGAAGGAGTAAAATGCCTCTTTTTGACTATACGGTTACCGATCATAGAGGCCAGAAGATAAAAGACAGGGTAGAGGCCAAAGACCGTGCGACTTTAATTAATACCCTCAGGAGCAGCGGATTTATCATTATCTCGATAAGGGAATTAAAGAAAAGGGAAACCCGATTATTTAAGGGAAGCGAGCGGATAAAATTAAACGATTTGGTGATTTTTTCTCGCCAATTGACTGCCTTGGTTAAGGCAGGCATTCCTTTAGTCAGGGGCCTAAATATCCTTTCGGCCCAAATAGAGAATCGCGCGCTTAAAGAAATTACTTCTTCTCTTGTTGCCAAGATTGAATCTGGCTTGAGCCTTTCCGATGCCCTGGCAAGTTATCCGGAAGTATTCTCTCCGCTTTATATAAATATGATTAGGGCGGGAGAGTTTAGCGGTGCTTTAGATGTTACATTAGACCGTTTGGCGTTATATTTAGAGAGTACCGATAGGCTTAATCGTAAGGTAAGGTCTGCCTTTGTTTATCCAGCAATAATCATAGTAGTAGCGCTATCGATTACCGCCATAATCTTTATTAAGGTAATCCCGGCATTTAAAAATATATTTGATACCCTGGGAACAGGCTTACCTTTACCTACGCAAATCGTGATTAAGATTAGCGATTTCTCGCGGAAATATTTTTTCTACGTAGTTGCTCTCATGGTCATCGGGGGCATAGCCTTAAAGAGATTGTCCTACAGGCCGCAGTTCAGATTATTCTGGGATAGGTTGAAGCTTGAGCTTCCAGTAGTGGGCAAGGTTATCCATAAGGTAATTATTGCCCGTTTTACCCGCACATTATCCACCTTGCTTAAAAGCGGGGTTTCTATTCTGGCTGCTTTAGAGGTGGGTAGTAAGACCTGCGGAAACAAGATTATCGAGTTAACGCTGGAGAAGGTAATCGTCCGGGTAAGCAAAGGCGAAAAGATTGGGGAGTCGCTGGCAGAAAATAAGTTCTTTGCTCCCTTAGTGGTTAGTTTAATCGGCGTAGGAGAAGAGACCGGCGATATCTCCCCAATGTTAGATAAGATTGCCACTTTCTATGAGGATGAAGTGGATGTGGCTGTAACCACCTTTACTTCTTTAATTGAACCTCTTACCATTATCTTCTTAGGCGTATTAATTGGCGGGATTGTCATCTCCATGTTTTTGCCCATATTAAAACTTACCCAGATTATTGGACAATAAGAGAGCCTACCTATCTAATTAAGACCTTCAAAACGCCACATTCTGAAAAACTATTTTAAACGCAGATTTACGCAAATCAAACGCAGATACACGCAGATTTACCGACGATACATCTGCGACCATCTGCGTTAAATCTGTGAGAATCTGCGTTCAAGAAAGAGTTTTTCAGAGACCTCCAGATTTTACTTGACAAAATCATAATTATCTTATAAAATTACGTATTAGTTATAATTAATACATATCATTACAAATTGGGTGAGTGAGGAAGATGAAAAACAAATCTTATTCTACCAAAGAGGTATTAAAGCAGGTCGGTGTATCGCGGAATACCTTGTTTTTGTGGTTTAAACATCAGAAGATACCCGAAGTCCAGCGTAACCGCAATGGCCACCGTATATTTACTAAACCGGATATACGGTCAATTCTGGATTATAAGAATAAACTTATACCTCCGAAGGACGTGGCTTAGGTAGAAGTTAATCTTTTGTGGCGCCAGCTTAGCTGTTTAGGCAATCGAAAAAAGACGAGGGGTAGGACAGAACAAAAAATGCGAGCGAATCATAGGAGTTTAAAAATAAAACATAAGGAACTAATCGAGCTAATTCTCTTATTTTACTTTGCTTTTGCCGTTCTCCCTCTAGGCGCGCAGGAAAAGTTGAATGTAGATGGCAATTTAACCATTAATAGCAATTATACTGGTGCTCCGCGCTATGGTTTAGTGCTCAAGCCTCAGGCCGCAGCGCCCTCTTCACCCCAAGAAGGCCAGCTTTACTATAATAACACCAATAACCAACCTTATTATTATGATGGCACAAGTTGGAAGAGTTTAAGTCCGGGGGATAAATATGTCGCTACTAAAATTGTAGCTGCCGCAAATTCTTTGGATACCACTTGTTCTGCGGGTGTCTGTATAAATCCCCGGGCAGACTATGTCTGTGATGGCACTGCAGACCAAGTAGAAATTCAAAATGCTATTTTTAACTTAAAATCCCGGGGCCCTGGCGCAGTATATCTCTTGGAAGGGACCTATAATATCAGCGCCTCCATAATTATTGATAATACAAATGGGGATAGTTCTGGAACCGCCATCATCGGCACCGGCAGAGGCACAGTATTAAAAGCCTATGGCCCAAATAAGGTTAATGTTATTAATGCTTCCAGTGTAAATAGAATCTTAATCTCGCAACTGATGATTACCGATGCTAATACAAGCGGAACCATTAATCTCGGTATTAATTTTGCTACCGTTACTTATTCTAAGATAGATAAGGTTTGGGTGGAGAATATTAGAGGGTGCGGCATCTATCTTTCTTCTTCTTCTTTCAACAACACCATCTCCAACAACAATGTGCAGGGTAGTACGTCAGATGGTATCTTTCTTACCTCTTCTTCCAACAACATCATCTCTAACAATAATGCGCAAGGCAATACTTTTAGGGGCATCTATCTTTCCGCTTCCAACAGTAACACCATCTCCAGCAACAATGTGCAGGGTAATACTCAACAGGGCATCTATCTTTCTTCTTCTTCCAACAACACCATCTCCAGCAACAATATGCAGGGTAGTACGTCAGACGGTATCTTTCTTACCTCTTCTTCCAACAACAACATCATCTCTAACAATAATGAGCACGGCAATACTTTTAGGGGTATCTATCTTTCCGCTTCCAACAGTAACACCATCTCCAGCAACAATGTGCAGGGTAATACTCAACAGGGCATCTATCT
>Ga0315286_10000287_pt1 | contig 40861 bp, 41 predicted proteins | sample YL17G10_0_MG_FD_205038 | JGI IMG/M metagenome (GOLD analysis project Ga0315286, IMG submission 205038) | Sediment microbial communities from Yellowstone Lake, YNP, Wyoming, USA - YL17G10_0 | ecosystem: Environmental > Aquatic > Freshwater > Lake > Sediment | place: USA: Wyoming | collected...
GTCCATGATGGTCATCCCCCAGCCGTCGAGATTCGCCGCGGCGCAATCCGCGCTCAACGCGGTGCTGTATCCCTTTTACTCGATCAAGAATTACTTCGAAGGTCTCTCTTCGGTCAGAAACGAGAACTGCGAATTGAAACGGATGGTGGCGACGCTTCTACACGAGCGAGAGCGGCTCGTCCAATTCCGCGACGAGCGGGAGAGGTTGAGGAAACTCGCGCAGTTCAAGGAGGAACAATTCCTCGACCTCGTCCCCAGCGAGGTCATCGGGAAAAACCTGGACAGGTACCAGACGACGATTGTCATCGACAAGGGCTCGGCGGATGCGATACGGGAGAGGATGCCCGTGTTGTCCTACGACGGATACGTCGGCCGGGTGTCCAAGGTGTTTCTGAACTCGTCGTGGGTCCAGCTGATCTGTAGCCGGAACAACCCGGTGAGCTGCCTCGACAAACGGAGCCGGGTCGTCGGAGTCCTGGAGTGGATTCACTCTTCGATCTTCGAGCTCGACCAGGTGAGCGTGGTCGACGATGTCCAGGTCGGCGACACCCTGATCACGAGCGGATTCGGTGGAGTGGCGCCAAAGGGTTTTCCGGTCGGGGTGGTCACCAAGGTGAAGAAGCAAATGGACGGGGTGAGCCTAAAGGTCGAGGCGGTGAGCGACACCGAGTTTCGGTCGCTCGAGGCGGTTTTCGTGGTCAAGGACGAAATACCCTGGGACCGCGCGATCTTCCACGACGCTCGCGACACCACGCTGGTCAAGGATCTGATAGGGGGTGAGCGGTGAGAGGGACGGGGATCGGGTTGGTGCTCGTCGTTTTCTTTCTCCTCCAGGCGGTTTTGTCCGATGCGTTGACTTTTGGAAAGATCGGACCGGATTTTCCGCTTCTCATCGTCGCGTACTTCGCCATATTCCGCGGGGCGCTCGCCGGCTCGATTTTCGGTTTCGCCGCGGGCCTCCTCCAGGACCTGTTCAATCCCTCGTTTCTGGGGTTGAACGCCCTGACGAAGTCCCTTACCGGTTTCGCGTTGGGCCGTGCCGGCGCGCAGACCGAGCGGGACCACCCGCTCTTTCTCCTCGCGCTCTTCGGAATCTCCGCGCTGGCCCACGATTTCCTGTACCTGCTGTTTGCCACAGAGCTCCATCTTGGGAATTTCTTTCTCACTTGGGTTACGGTATCGGTCCCCTCGGCGGTCTACACCGCCGTAGTGGGCGCCGTGGTCCACACGGTCGTGGTCTTCTTCTTGACCGAGGTGGTGAGGTACCTTGGCAAAACGCGACCCTAGAGACGAACACCGGGGCAGAGAGAAAAGCCAGTGGCTCGTGATCATCGTGGCCGCGTTGTTCGTCTTTCTTCTCATCCGGCTCTTCTATCTCCAGCGGATCAAGTACTCGTACTACGCCCAGTACGCGGAAGAAAACCAACTCCAGCGGGAGAGGATCGTTGCGCCCCGCGGAATGATCCTCGACCGGGATAGTATCCCGCTCGTCGAGAACGTCCCGAGCTTCGACGTGGTCCTCCCGTGGCAACACCGGTCACAAGTCAAGCAGATCGTGAGGGAGCTCGGAGCTTATCTGCCCATCGATTCCTTCCGGGTATTCGAGCGGTTCGAGACCTGGGAAAAGAAGCACGGCGGCGCCCCGTTCCCGATCATCCAGGAGGCGAACAAGATCGAGATCTCGTTCGTGAGAGAAAACTACGACCGGTTCCCGCGGCTTCGCGTCGAGACGCGGGCCAGTCGCCGGTACCGGCTGGGTCTGTTCGCTTCGCATCTGCTTGGCTACGTGGGGGAGGTGAACGACGATTTTCTCGCCAAGAACAAGGACAAGGGGTACTACCCGGGGGACGTCGTCGGCAAGGCGGGGGTCGAAGGAATCTGCGAGGAGTTCCTCAAGGGCAAGGACGGTCAGAGCGTAGTCGCCGTCAACGCGTCGGGGACGGTACTCGGCGATCTTCCGCATCTGTCGGAGCCGCCGGTCCCCGGGAAAGATGTGTATCTCACCATCGACGTGAAGGCCCAGCTGGCGATGGAGGGGCTCATCTCGAAACATCGGGCGGGCGCCGCGATCGTGATGGACGTCCACGACGGGTCGATACTCGCCGCGGTGAGTCTCCCCCAGTTCGACCCGAACAGCTTTGTGCGCGGGATCGAAAAAGCGGAATGGGACGCATTGTCCGAGGCCGAGGATAAGCCTCTCTTCAACAGATTTGTGACCGCCGCGTATCCTCCCGGGTCCACGCTCAAGGTTGTGAGCACGTACGCCATCCTGCTCAACCACGTCGTCAACCCCGACGCGGCGATCGTCTTCTGCAACGGGCTGCACCGCTTCGGCAACAGGGTGTTCAAATGCTGGAAGCCCGAAGGGCACGGCAATATGGAACTCTATAACGGGTTCGTACAGTCCTGCGACTCGTATTTCTTCGAGGTGGGCGAGATCCTCAACGTCAACACGTTCGCCGAGGCGAACCGCGAATTCGGGCTGGGATCGCGGACGGGGATCGAGTTCCCAAACGAGGCGAGCGGTCTTGTCCCGGACCGCGAGTACTACGACCGGAGGGACGGCAAGGGCAAGTGGACACAGGGGTTGATGCTCAACAACATCATCGGACAGGGGGAGTACCTCGCCACCGTGCTCCAGATGTGCCGGGTGGCGGCGGCGGTGGCGAACGGGGGGTACCTCGTTCAACCTCACGTGATCAAGGAGATCGAAGGCAGCGCACCGGCGGCGTACCCGAAAACGAAGATCGAGCGCATGACGCCCGCCATCCTCGGTTTTCTCCGCAGGGCGATGATCGGCGTCGTCCAGGATCCCCACGGCACGGGGCGGGGTAGCAGGATTCCGGATATGCGGGCCGCGGGCAAGACGGGGACGGCGCAGAACCCGCACGGGGACGATCACGCGTGGTTCATTGGATTCGCGCCGGCCGACGATCCGGAGATCAGTCTCGCGATCGTCGTCGAGAACGCGGGACACGGCGGGGCGATCTCGGCGCCGATCGCGCGCGATTTCTACCTCGAGTACTTCAAGAAGGCTTCTGAGGAATCCCTGATCACGCGGACGGGGACGCGCGCCGGAGCCGATATTGAGACGGATTGAATCATGAGAACAAGAGGAGACTTCGACTGGCTGATCTTCATCTGCGCGGCGATTCTCATCGTCGTCGGGTTGGGATTGATCTACTCGGTTTTTCATCCGCAACCGGGCGCGGAGACCGGGAGCGCGAAGAACCCGTTCTTTTTCAGGCAGCTTCTCTGGTTGGTGGGCGGCCTCGCCGCGATGCTCGTCGGATTCGCGGTGCCGTTCAGATACTACGAATCTCTCGCCTATGTGGCGTACGCGGCGTGCACGCTGCTGCTGGTCATCGTCCTGTTCATCGGGCGCGGTGAGGGGACGCAGCGTTGGATCTCGCTCGGTTCCATGAGGGTGCAGCCTTCCGAGTTCATGAAAATCGCGATGGTGTTTGCGTGGGCGCGGGTTCTGTCCGGTCAGCGGGGCGGCGCCGACCGGTCCAAGAAGGTTCTTCTTGCGCTCGGGTTGTCCCTGGTGCCGTTCCTCCTGGTGTTGAGGCAGCCCGATCTCGGGACGGCGATCATCATAGCCGTGATCTCGCTTCCCGTGCTGTACTGGCGCGGGGTGAGAGGTTACAGGATACTCTTTTTCATCTCACCGGTGATCGCGACGCTGCTTATCGTCTACGGGGAGAAGATCACGGGGAACCCGTGGCCCTTCGGCATCTATATCGTGCTCGTGTTCGTCGTGGCGTATCTGAAGAGATCCGATCTCAAGGCAAGCATCGCCCTGGTGGCGTCGAATCTAGGGATCGGCGTGCTCCTCCCCGTCGCGTGGGGGCACCTCAAGGGCTATCAACAGGAGAGGATCATCAGTTTTCTCGATCCCGGCTCGAACCGGCTCGACGAAGGATGGCAGGTCTTCCAGTCCAAGATCGCGATCGGATCGGGGGGGCTCGCGGGCAAGGGCTTCCTCTTCGGATCGCAGAAGGCGCTCGAGTTCCTTCCGGCGAAACACACCGACTTCATCTTTTCCGTTCTGGGTGAGGAGGAGGGGTTCATCGGCGCGCTCTTCGTTCTCATTCTGTTCGGTGTTCTCATCATCAGGGCCCTGTTTCTCGCGAACAAGGCGAAGAGCGAGTTCACCAGCACGGTGTGCATCGGGATCGCCGCCTACTTCTTCTTCCAGTCTTTCATCAACGTCGCGATGACGACGGGGATGGCCCCCGTCACCGGTATCCCGCTGCCTTTCCTGAGCTACGGGGGGAGTTCCCTCGTGGTGAGTTGTTTCGCCGTCGGACTGCTCCTGAACTGCAGCGTGCGCTGGTTCGAGTACTGAGCCTTCACCGGCGCGCCGCGGGGCCTCCTCACGCCCCCGGTCACGCGGCGCAGATCAAGGAGAGCGTATGCACCCGGTTTTGATCAAGATCGGATGGTTCAGCGTCTACTCGTTCGGGTTTATGCTCGCGGCGAGTTTTCTCGCCGGGATCTACATCTCGAGCGTTCGCTCGAAACGGCTGGGTGTCGACCCGCAGCTGGCCCTCGACCTCAGCGTTTACCTGATCGTATCCGGTGTGGTTGGGTCCAGGCTCCTCTATGTGGCGTTCCACTTCGACGAGTACAGAAACCTCATCGATGTCTTCGCCCTCTGGCAGGGTGGGGCCACGCTCTACGGGGGGTTTGCGCTCGCCCTGATGGTCGGGTACATTTTCTGCAAGAAACGCAATGTCGGTTTCCTCCTGATGGGCGACATCTTCAGCCCGGCGATCGCTCTCGGAATCGGGCTCACCCGCGTCGGGTGTTTCTTGAGCGGGTGCTGTTTCGGGAGGGAGACCGCCCATCCGTGGGGCGTATCGTTCCCCGCGGATTCGCCCGCGGGGGCGTTCGCGCGGGAAATCGCGGCCGAGCGGGGTGTGGAGTCGGTCGCGCTTCACCCCTCCCAGCTCTACGACTCCTTTCTCGCGCTTCTCACTCTCTTTCTTCTCGTCGTGGTGCATAAGCGGCTCACCAAACGGGGCGCGACGTTCGGGTTGATGCTTCTCGCGTACGGAGCGTCGCGTTTCGTCGTCGATTTCTTTCGTTATTACGAGCACAACATGCGGTTTGCGGGGAGCTTCAATCTCAATCAGATCGTGAGCGCGGTTTTCGTTGTCGCGGGCGCTTACCTGCTACTCCGGAGAAGCGGCGATAAAAAGGCCGCGGCGGCGAGATCCAGGTAGAGCGCTCGAGACCGTCGTGACGCGCCGAGGTGTGGGGATGGGCGGTGTTTTCCACCGGGAAACGCGTGACGGCGCGCGAGCGCCCGACGGCTTTCGGCCGTCCAGCGGGTGGCGCTCGCTCGATCCCCGGCCCCGGGTCGGCCGCGTCGTTCGCTATCTCCTGGGATCCGTCGTCGACTTTCTCGTCGAAGATTCGTGCGTCGTCTGTAGGCGGCCGCACGGATGGCGGCGGAGAACGCTCGTCGAGGTTCCCGATCCCGCGCGTGCTTTCCTTGAACCGGTCATCATCGGGGCGCTCCTTGGCGCGCTCTCCGTCGAAAATCGGCCCCTGTGCCCACGGTGTGCGGGGAATCTGGTGAACGCGCGCCTGGCCGGTGTGCTGGGCCGGCGTGTGGGACCCTACGGTATCGAAACGGAACTCGGGGGGGCATTTGGGAAAGCGGCCGGCGGTGCCAACGGCGTTTCCACCGCTGAGAACGTCCTTCAGGGAGCCCCTGGCGAGGGCGAGATAACAATCATATCTCCTTTTATGACAACGGATGACGCCCTTGAGATCATCCATCTTTTAAAGTTTGGCGGTCATGTGGGACTCGCGCGACCCGTGGCCCGCGCGATGGCCTGGTCGGTTCGCACCTTCGGCGTCCGGCAAGACGGGCCCCCGTTTCTCGTACCCGTCCCGATGGATGCGAGGTCCCTACGGCGCCGGGGTTTCAACCCGGCGGAGCGTGTCGCCCGGGAACTCTCGATCGAGCTAGGGTTTCCCGTCGCGGACGTTTTGAGGAAGGTCGTCCGGACACGCCCCCAATCCCAGACCCCGCGCGAAGATCGTGCCGCGAACGTGAGGGAAGCGTTCGACATCCGTCCGGAAGGGGCGGGCCGGCTAAGTGGGCGGGCCGTGCTTCTCGTTGACGACCTCGTCACAACCGGCGCGACAGCGGCCGCCTGCGGAACCGTGCTTTTCCGGGCGGGAGCTTCCACGGTGAGCGTGACCTGTTTCGGTAGGGCGCTGTAGGGGCTGTACTTGACAGGGTCGTCAGGGCTCGTTATGATGACGGTCTCAGTCGGCGCGGCAGGCCCCCGCGAGGGCTGGGCGAGATCCAGCCGCCGGGGGATTTTTTGCCGCTTTTGCGGTGTCCCCACCCGCTATCCGGCGCCCGACCGGCGCGCGGCAGGCGGGGTGCGAGCTCCACGCCCCTCGAGAGACCGAACCAAAGGGAGGTTTCGATGGCAATCAAGGTGGCAATCAACGGTTTTGGTCGAATCGGCAGGCTCTTGTATCGCCACGGTTTCGGCGACGCCTCGTTCGATCTCGTCGCCGTCAACGACATCACCAGCCCCGAGATTCTCGCTCACCTTCTCAAGTACGACTCGATTCACGGCCGTTTCCCCGCGGAGGTGAAGGCGGTCAAGGACGGGATCAAGGTCGGGACCAAAACGCTCAAGGTGCTCGCGGAAAGCGATCCGGCGAAACTGCCGTGGGCCGATCTGGGAGTGGACGTGGTGATCGAGTCCACCGGCCGTTTCACCAAACGGGACGACGCGGCGAAACACCTTGCGGCGGGGGCAAAGAAGGTTCTTATCTCCGCCCCGTCGTCGGACTGCGACCTGATGATCGTCATCGGCGTTAATCAGGCGATGTACAACAAGAAAAAGCATCATGTCGTGTCGACGGCTTCGTGCACGACGAACTGCCTCGCCCCGGTGGCGAAAGTGCTCAATGACAACTTCGAAATCGTTCGGGGGATGATGACGACGATCCACGCCTACACGAACGATCAGCGGATTCTCGATCTTCCCCACAAGGACCTGCGCCGGGCGCGGGCGGCGGCCGTCTCGATGATTCCGACGACGACGGGAGCGGCCCGGGCGGTGGCGAAGGTCTTGCCCGAGCTCGCTGGCAAGCTCGACGGCCTCGCGGTCCGCGTGCCGGTCCCCAACGGGTCGCTCGTGGACCTGGTTGTCGAGCTCAAGAAACAGACGACCGTCGAGGAGATCAATCAGGCGATGAAGAAGGCGGCAGGCGGCAAGCTCAAGGGAATTCTCGAGTACACGGAGGACAAGATCGTCTCGATCGACGTCGTGGGCAACCCCCACTCGTCCATTTTCGACGCCGGGTTGACGATGGCGATGGGCAAGAACATGTTCAAGGTGTTCGCCTGGTACGACAACGAGTACGGCTATTCGGCCCGTATGGTCGATATGCTTCGGCTTCTGGTCAAGTGAGAGTGAACGTCGATGAAGAAACTCAACATACGAGACTGCGAGGTCGCCGGGAAGCGCGTGTTGATGCGCGTGGATTTCAACGTTCCGTTCGACAGGGACCGGAACATCACGGACGACACGAGAATCGTGGCGTCGCTCCCGACGATCAAGAATGTAGTCGAGCGCGGGGGGCGCCTCATCCTGATGAGTCACCTGGGCCGCCCCAGGGGCAAGCGCGATGAGCAACTGAGTCTGGCGCCCGTGGCTTTCCATCTGGGGTCGCTGATCAACAAACCGGTGAAATTCGTCAGGGATTGCCTCGGTGACGAGGTTGTCCAAAAGATTTCCCAGTTGAGGAACGGCGAGATCCTCGTTCTGGAGAACCTGCGATTTTACCCGGGGGAGGAGGCGAACGACCCCGTCTTCTCGCGCGAGCTCGCCTCGCTGGGGGACATCTACGTCAACGACGCGTTCGGCGCGGCGCACCGCGCGCACGCGTCCACCGTGGGCGTCGGCGAGCATTTCGACGTCAGGGCGGCCGGGTTACTGATGGAAAAGGAGCTCGACGCGCTCGGGAAAGCCCTCGATAATCCCGCGCGGCCGTTCGTCGCGATCCTCGGTGGCGCCAAGATCAAGGGCAAAATCAACCTCATCCAGTCGTTGCTCTCGCGGGTCGACACGCTCCTCGTCGGCGGCGGGATGATGTTCACCTTCTTCAAGGCCACCGGGCTCGAAACGGGGAAGAGCATCGTGGACGACGAGTACCTCTCCATGTGCAAGGATCTTCTCGGCAGCTCGCGAACCGGTCGGGCCAAACTGCTTCTCCCCGTCGACTGCATCGTGGCCAAGGAGATCGACGAGTCCTCTCCCAAGGCGGAAGTCTCGAGCGCCGACATTCCGGAGGACTGGACGGGTGTGGACATCGGTCCCAAATCGATCGGTCTTTTCAAGGCGTCGCTTGCGGGAGCGAAGACGATCTTCTGGAACGGCCCCATGGGGGTGTTCGAGAAGCCGCGCTTCGCCGACGGCACGAAGGAGATTGCGAGGGCCGTCGCTGATGCCACATCGAGGGGCGCCGTGTCGATCGTGGGCGGCGGAGACAGTGTGGCGGCGATCAACCTGATGGGCATCGCCGACCGTTTTACCCACATTTCCACGGGAGGCGGCGCGTCCCTGGAATTCATGGAAGGCCGCTCGCTCCCCGGTGTCGACGCGTTGTGCGACACCGCGGAAGCGTCGTGCGATCGTTAGACGGACTTCGAAGAGCGCGGGATGGCCGTGTGTTTGCCGGGACGGCCCCGCGCCGGGGGTGAGTGGATGTCGCGGCGAAAACTCATCGCGGCCAATTGGAAGATGCAGAAGTCGATCGGGGGCGCAAGGGCGTTCGCCGAGCGTCTGCGGTCGGCGCTCGACGGGCCGCTCGCTTGCGATCTGGCCGTGTTCCCGCCGTTTCTCGCGCTCCCGGCCACAGCCGACGCCCTCAGGGGCACGCCGGTCGCCGTCGGCGCGCAGGATATCTTCTGGGAGAAGACCGGCGCCTACACCGGGGAAGTCTCCGGCGAAATGGTGGTCGAAGCGGGGGGGACCTGCGTCATAGTCGGCCACTCGGAGCGGCGGCACGTCATCGGCGAGACCGACGAGATCGTCGCGAAGAAGCTCGGGGCGGCGATCGGCTCGGGTCTTATGCCCGTGCTGTGCGTCGGCGAGCAGATCGCCGAACGTGAAGCGGGTGAGGCGGAGACGGTTATCCGGCGCCAGCTCGATTCGGCTTTTGCCGGTGTCGGCCGCGAGGATGCCGGGCGAATCGTCGTCGCTTACGAACCCGTGTGGGCGATCGGCACGGGAAAGACGGCGACGCCCGGGGACGCCGTCGCGATCCACGTCTTCATACGGAAACACGTCTCCGGCCGGTTCGGCCCCCAGATCGCGGACCGGCTCCTCATTCTGTACGGGGGGAGCGTCAAGCCCGAAAACGCGGAAAGCCTGCTCCGGGAGCCGGAGATCGATGGGGCGCTCGTCGGCGGCGCGAGCCTGGAGGTCGATTCTTTTTTGCGGATTGCGGATGCCGTTCGGTAGTATTCGGTAGTATAATACGCCGGTGTTCGGCCCCCTCGTTCGGCCGGGCCGCCGCGCGCGGGAAATTCATCGTAGAGAAGGATACCGAGACAGAATGATCTACAGCATACTCCAAGCAATTCATATTGTGGTTTGTATCGTGCTGATCGTGGTCGTTTTGATGCAGTCGAGCCGCGGTGGGGGACTCGCCGGCGCGTTCGGCGGAGGCGGCGATCAAACGGCATTCGGTGGTCGCGAAACGGCGACTTTTCTGAGCAAGGCTACGACGTATCTCGCCGTTGCGTTTATGGTTCTGTCGCTCTCGCTCGCGTATCTCGCGTCGAGGAGAAACGTCGGGAGACCGCAGAGCGCGATCAGACAGGCGATCGAGCGCGAGGGAGACGTGATTCCTAGAGGGGAGAGCATCGAAGAGATCCTCGGGTCGAGCGGTCTCGACTCCGTACCGGCCGACACGACGAAGTAGCGGTCGGGAAAGACAGGGTGTGCCGAGGTGGTGAAATTGGTAGACACGCTGTCTTGAGGGGGCAGTGGACGAAAGTCTGTGCGGGTTCGAGTCCCGCCCTCGGCACCATACCTTGAGCGAATGAGTCCGATCGGAGAACGCCGACCGGATTCGAGGCCCGGCGATCGCCGGGCCGAGCTATTTTCACGCGACCGGCGCCGGTCGCACGCGACGCGCGGCGGAGCCCGCCGCAGGAGGTGAAGAACATGAAGGTTCGACTCGCTCCGAGAAACACCGGATACCCCGCTCCTATCGCCGCGCTCTCCGCGTGGGCGCGCGGGCGGAGCATCGCTCTTGTGTGCGCGGGTCTTCTCGCGGGGCTCTTCGCCGCTGCGGAGCCGGGTGCCGCGGAACCCGAAACCCGGAAGAGCACCGTGGATCAGCAAAAATCGATCGCGGTAACCATCTATAACAGCGATCTCGCCCTGGTGAAGGACATCCGGAAGATAGATCTTCCGACGGGGGTTCTCGACCTCAAATTCGAGGGCGTCGCCGCGAGAATCGACCCCACGAGCGTTCACATCCGCTCGCTCACCCATCCTGACGCCCTCGCCGTGCTCGAACAGAACTTCGAGTACGACTTGATCAGCCCCGCGAAGCTCATGGAGAAATACGTCGGCCGGACGATCGAGCTCGTGACGAAGAAAGACGAAGAGGAAGTTTGGACCACGGCGAAGCTCATCGGGATCGAAGGGGGTTACGTCTACGAGATGGACGGCAAGATCGCCGTCAACCCGCCGGGCCGCGTCGTGCTCCCCGAACTTCCCGAGGGGCTCATCTCGAGACCGACGCTTGTGTGGATGCTCGACAACGACGCCAAGGAGCACACGGTCGAGGCGAGCTATCTCACCGGCGGGATCGGATGGAAATCCGACTACGTGGTGGTGCTCTCGAAGGACGACTCCAAGATCGACGTTTCCGGGTGGGTGACGATCGATAACCGGAGCGGGGCGACCTACGGGGACGCGTCGATCAAGCTCGTGGCCGGCGACGTCCACCGGGCGACCCGCACCCCGCGGAAGATGGTCATGGCCGAAGAGATGGCCTTCGACGCGCGCGGAGGCGCTCCCCAGTTCGAGGAGGAAGCTTTCTTCGAGTACCACCTGTACACCCTCCAGCGGAGGAGCACGCTCAAGGACAACCAGACCAAACAGATCGGTCTTCTCGAGGCTTCGGACGTCTCCGTCGGCAAGTCGTATGTCTACCAACCCTGGCAGAATTACTGGTTCGCCTCCATGCCGGGACCCGACAAGACGACGAAGATCGGAGTGTTCCTGAGTATTGAAAACTCGAAGAAAAACGGGATGGGAATGCCGCTTCCCAAGGGTCTCGTGCGGGTGTACAAAAAGGACGCCGACGAGTCCCTCCAGTTCGTGGGCGAGGACGCGATCGATCATACGCCCGAAGACGAAAAGATCCGGGTCAAGATGGGAGACGCGTTCGACGTCGTGGGAGAAAGGGTGCAAACGGACTACCGCGTGCTCTCGAGCGGGAACCTCTACGAGTCGTCCTACAAGATCACCCTGAGGAACCACAAGGACGAGCAAATCGTGGTCCAGGTCATCGAGACCGTCCCGGGCGACTGGACAATCACTAAAAAGAGCCACGAGTACGTAAAGGAAGCCGCCGACCGGGCTCGGTTTGACATCCCTGTAGAAAAGAAAGGTTCGGCCGAGCTTACCTACACCGTCCAGATCAGGTACTGATCCGTTCCGGAGGCGGTCGTGCGAGGCGGGTGGGGCGCGGTGCGGACGGGACCGGCCGGCAGAGAGCGGCCCGACCAGCAGGCGCGCGGACCCCGCCGGCGAAGGTCTTGGACCGGAGATTTTTGTTTACAGGTTTCGACGCGCGAGTATAGGATTTCGTTCGATTCGTTTCGCGGATCGCTCGTACTTACTATGGCAGCTTGGCAAGAGGTTTTGGATTTCATCGATAGTTTCGCCGGCGTCATCGCCGTCGGAGCGGCGCTCTTTGGGGTCACGGCTTTCTTCTTCTCGTTGGGCACGCGCTCCGCGCTCCGCATGCTCACGCGTCCGTTGAAGGCCTTCGGACTTTCTTCGACGGACCCGGAGAGGACGATTCCCGCGATCGCGCACGCCGTGGAAACGAACGCCCTCCGTATCGAAGGGCTCACGCGGAGCTACGAGGATATCCGGGACAAGGCGCGCTACTTCTTTCAGTTCAGGGGACTCGTCCGCTACGACGCGTTCGAAGACATCGGCGGCCAGCAGAGCTATTCGCTCTGCATCCTCGACGGGAACAAGGACGGCGTCGTCCTCACCTATCTCACCGGCCGGAATTCCACGCGGAGCTACACGGTCAATGTCAAAGGCGGAGTGCCGTCGCGCAAGCTGAGCGACGAAGAGGCGCGTGCGATGGACGAAGCCCTGGCCGAAGCAAAGACCCGCTAGCCGAGGTCCGCCTCCTCCGACGATCGCCGCGAGCGCGATCCCATCCCTCGCGACAGGGTTCCGTGCGGCGTCTTACGGGCGGTTTGCCGGGGGTCTATTCAGAGTCTTCCTTCTGTTTGCGGCTGTAATTCTCGAGAATCCGTTTTTCGGTGGGGCTCAGGTTCTCGAACCCTTTGGCCTTGATCTTGTCGAGGATGGAATCGATCTTCGCCCTTTCCTGTTCCTTCCATTCTTCCCGCCGGCCCACCCTCGGATCGGCGTAAGATCCTCTGAGGCGCTTCCAAAACCGCGAGGCCTTGACCTCCTCCCGGAAAAAGAGAAGCCCCGCGGCCATGCCTCCAAGATGGGCGAAGTACGCGATCCCCGTGCTTCCCGCGATGCCGAGGAGGAGCTGGAGGCCGGCGAGAAACGCCACCAGATACTTCGCCTTCACGGGAGCGATGAAGTATACAAAGACGTAGCTGTCCGGAAAGACCATCGCGTAGGCGATATAGAGCCCAAACACGGCGCCGCTGGCCCCGACGACCGGTGGGCCGTTGAACGTGAAAATCGCGCTGAACAGCGCACCTCCCAGACCGCACACGATGTAGTATTTGAGAAAACGTCTCGGTCCCCAGACGGTTTCCATCGCGTTCCCCAAAAACCACATCATCAGCATATTGAAGAAAAGATGCATGAAGTCGGCATGGAGGAACATGTAGGTGAGCGGCTGCCACAGAAACAGTTTGGTGAATACGAGTCGGGGCGTAAGACCGAAGAGCTGGTATACGGCCGTCGGAGAAATGGCGAGCAGCTTGACCACGTGCATCGCGACGTTCACCAGGATGATCCAATTGACCATCGTGTGCCATCCCTGGTGACGCCAGGCGGAGTGGTACTCGTAGCGTGTAGCGTCTCTCATAGGTATTCGACTTCCCGTTCGAGATAAACATACACGGAGGACGAGGGTCGTCGCAATGGTTTAGACACTCGTCTCCGTCCGCGCCGCCGGCGAGACGAACATCGCCGGGACACAGTACTATCCGCTCGCCCGCGCGGTGATCGGGGGCCTTGCCGTGGGGACCTTCCTCACCCTCGTCGCGCTCCCCACGTATTACGTGATTGGCGAGCGGCTCGCCGCGTGGACGCGGAAGACGTGGGCGAAAACGTCGCCTGCGAAATGTCCGGCGCGGGATCCGGGCGGCTCCCGCTAGGGCATCGCAAAGAGATGTTTGGGGTGCTTCACCGTGAGCACCGGGCACGAGGCCTTACGGACAACCTTCTCGGCCGTGCTCCCCATCAACAGATGTGAGATCGCGCCGCGACCGTGCGTCGCCATGACGATGAGGTCCGCGTTCTCCTCCCTGGCGTACTTGAGGATCTCGACAAAGGCCTTTCCAAAAAGGATCACACTGTCGCACCGGATGCCCTTTGGAATCCTCTCTTCGACGAGCTTCGCCAGCTGCTTCTCCGCCGTTTCCTTGTGGGCCTTATTGAGCTCCTCGAAATCCACCGTCGTCCAGGTCAGATCCGCCGCCTGGAGGAGCGGCTCGACCACGTATACCAGCGTGAGGTGAGAGTCGAATTTCTCCGCGATCTCGACGCCGTAATCGATGGCCCGCATTGAATACTCAGAGAAATCGGTCGGGATCAACAGCTCTTTGAAGGCGACCATGGCTTCCTCCTTCGCGTGTCGGCGTCCGAGCCGACCCCGTCCGGAGTATAGGCGAAAGGGGGCCCGGTGAAAACCCGGTTTCGCGCGCCGGCTGCGGGGAAGAACGCGTCCTCCGGATCGAACAATTCGCTTGAATTGCCGCAAGATTGTCGTATTTTAGAATGAAAACTTCCCGCCAGATGGTGTTTTGGAAGGAAGGGGAGGACCCTAATGTCGCAAAAATTGGAGTTCACGGACAAGAATTTTCAAACGGACGTCGTCGGATCAAACATCCCCGTTCTCGTCGATTTCTGGGCACCGTGGTGCGGCCCGTGCCGGATGGTCGACCCCGTCGTCGAAGAGATCGCCGGCGAGTACGCGGGGAAGCTCAAGGTCGGCAAGCTCAACACCGACGACAACCGGGAGACCGCGGCCAAGTACGGGATCATGAGCATCCCGACGATCATGATCTTCAAGGGCGGGGAAGTGAAGGCTCGCATCGTCGGCGCGCAACCCAAGAGGGCCATCGTCGAGAAAATCGACGAAGTTCTTTGATCCCCATCGGATGACGGCGCGGAGGTGAACATGTACGGATTTTCCAGAAGAGTCGATGCGCCTTTCGACGCGGCGGTCGCCCGCATTAGGGAAGCCCTTCAGAAAGAAGGGTTCGGCGTTCTCACCGAAATCGACGTCAGGGCGACGCTCAAGAAGAAGCTCGACGTCGACTTCAGGAAATACGTGATCCTCGGGGCGTGCAACCCGTCCTTTGCGTACAAGGCCCTTACGGAGGAGCTGGAGATAGGGCTTCTCATGCCGTGCAACGTCATCGTCTACGAGAACGACGACGGCGGATCCACCGTCGCGGCCATGGACGCGTCGATGATGGCATCCGTTACGGGGAACGATCGGTTGTCGGAGGTATCGACTGCGGTCAACGAGAAACTGCGAAGGGCGATCGAGTCGTTCTAGGCGTCCGGAGCCGGGCGATCGGTTTTCTCAAAAAGGCACCCGCGAAACGGGCGCCTTTTTCTTGGCCTCCCGGTCCCCGCCGCTTGGTAAGGATCTTGCTCTACGCTCCCGTCGAGGAGTGGATACAGTGACAGCGCTTTCGGTTCTTCTCGAAAAGACAACCCGCGCCTTGACGACGGCGATCCTCGTTGGATGGCTGGCGTGGGCTGTGGGTTGCGGTTCGAGTCCGGACAAGACTCGAGAGGAGAGCGGATCCGGAGGTCGCGACGTGCCGAACCGGGTCGAAATCGCGGGGAAAGCACCGAGGGGCGGGCGGATCACGATCGGCGTCCAGCAGGAGCCCGAGCGTCTGAGCGAGATCCTCAACGCCACCGCGGTGAACAACCTCATCTGCGGCCTCGTTTTCAGCAAGTTCGTCAAATACGACGACGAGCTTCGTCTCGTTCCCGATCTCATCGAGGAAATACCGACGGTCGAGAACGGCGGGGTTTCACCCGACCACCTCACTTACACGTACAAACTGAGAAAAAACGCGCGCTGGCACGATGGAACTCCTCTCTCCAGCGCCGATGTGGAATTCACCTACAACGTGATCATGGATCCGGCGGTAAACGTGGAGTCGCGAGAAGGCTGGGACGCGATCGCCTCGGTCGAAACGCCGGACGACCACACGGTCGTGTTCCGGCTCCAGAAGACTTTCCCCGATTTTGTCTCGGAGATATTCTTCGACGAGTCGGTTCTGCCCGCGCACCTGCTCAGGAACCAAACCGGCGAGGTCTTTCAGAGGTCGCCGTTCCACCACGCGCCCGTGGGTTCCGGCCCGTTCAAATTCAAGGAGTGGAAATCGGCGTCCCACATGGTGCTCACGAGGAACGATCTCTACTACGGAGAAGGCCCGTTTCTCGACGAGGTGTTCTTCAAGTTCATCCCCGATGAGAACGCCCTTCTCGTCCAGCTCGAGGCGGGAGCGATAGACGTCTACGACAACGCCGACGTGAGCTTTCTCTCCCGGTTGAGAACGATTCCGGGCGTCGATGTATATCTGACCCCGACGATGATGTACGAGCACATCGACCTCAACACGGAGGGCAAGATCCTCGGCGACCGGCGGGTGCGGCAGGCTCTCAATTTCGCGACGGATAGGAAGGCGATCGCCGAGATCGCGTACGACTCTCTCGTCGAACCCGCCGTCCTCGACGAGTACCCGTCGTCGAAGTATTTCAACGCCGCCGCCGCGGCGTCGGTCGAGTACGACCCCCTACGGGCGAGAAGGTTGCTCCGCGATGCGGGTTGGGCCGACGGTGACGGGGACGGCATCCTCGAGAGAAACGGGGAAGATCTGGTTCTCGTGATATCGACGACTTCGGGGAGGTTGAACCGTGAACGCACGGAGATCGTGTTGAGGGATCAGTACCGGGAGGTGGGGGTCGATCTCAAGGTGAGGAACTACAACCCCACGGTATTCGCCGGGTCGTACGACGAAAACGGGATCCTCAAGCGCGGCAAGTTCGACCTCGCGATGTACGCGTGGTTGTCCTCTCCCGAGCCGGCAACGAAGGAGGATCTCTACTCCATCCGCAAGATTCCCCCCGAGGGACAAAACCACCCGAGGATCCGTCACGAACGGCTTACCACGCTTCTCGAGCAGGGCGCGCACGAGACCGACGAGGCAAGGCGCATCGCGATCTATCACGAGATCGCCGGGATTCTCGTCGAAGAGGTGCCGGTGATACCCCTCTTTTGGTATACCGCCGTGGACGCATGCAGCGAGCGCCTGAAGAACTACAAGCCCAATCCCACCCAGTCGTCCGACACCTGGAACGCGAACACCTGGTACCTCGAGCCCTCCGGCGACTGATCGGGATCGGTCTCGAAGCCGCCCGTTGATGGTCCGTGAGCCGGCGGGGTGGCCGGGGGCTGAGCGCTCGGCAGCCGGGCTTGAACGTTGTTCCACCGCGGCGGCGTCCTTCGTTCTGGTACGAATCTCGCTTCGTCGACTCGGGGGACGACCCCTGTCTGGGCAAAATGTGTAACGATATGCAGTACAAGGCAGTAACGCATTGATTGGATATATTACTAGAAGGCTCGTCGCGATCATACCCGTTCTCCTCCTCGTCTCGATCGCCTGTTTCGGGTTGATGCACGCGATCCCGGGCGGGCCCGAGACGGTGTTCGCCGAGAACCCCAAGGTGAGCCCCCGGGATCTCGAGCGGATCCGCTCGAATTTCGGTCTGGACCGCCCCGTCCCCGTCCAGTACGCCCTCTGGCTCGAGCGGATCGTCATCCACGGCGACTTCGGAGTCTCGTACACAACGGGCGAACCGGTGAGCGACATGATCTCCGAGAGGCTTCCGGCTACCCTCGAGCTCGTAGGGTCGGCGTTCGTGCTGGCGCTCGTCGCCGGTCTTTCCATCGGCGCGCTTTCGGGGCTCAAACGTCACACGACGGCGGAGTCGCTCCTCACGACCGGATCGCTCGTCGTGGTGTCGATTCCTCTTTTCTGGCTGAGCATCGTGTCGGTGATGCTCTTCAGTGTCCACTGGAGGATTTTCCCGCCCGGCGGGAACGGAACCCTGGGTGCCCCTTTCTCGATCGTGGACCACCTGCGGCACCTCGCGCTCCCGACAATGGCGCTCTCGGTTTTTTTTGCGGCCGCGTGGGGCCGGTACGTGCGTGAGTCGCTCGTCGAGGTGCTCGACGAGGACTACATCACCGTCGCGCGGGCGAAAGGTCTCAGGGAGTCCGTGGTGGTTGTTCGACACGGTGTCCGAAACACCCTCATCCCCGTGGTCACCGTGGTGACGATGAGCCTCCCGGTCTTGTTCACCGGTTCGGTGGTCGTCGAGTCGATCTTCGCGTGGCCGGGTATGGGGCGGCTCTTCTACGAGGGGCTCTTGAGGCACGATTACACCCGCGTCATGGGTGTCGTGTTGGTCTCGTCGTTGCTCGTTTCGATTTTCAACCTGTTGGCGGATTGTCTATATGGATTCCTCGATCCGCGTGCTCGAAGCGCCGCGTAAGCAAGAGCGCGAGAAAATGCGGCCGGCGTCTCCGCCGCCGTCGCGAAGATCCGCGCGCGCGGAGCCGCTGCGCCCGGCCGAGACTCGGGTCCGGCGGACGGGGTTCCTCCACCGGCTTCGAAGCGACAAAGCGGCCTTTGCAGCTTTTCTGCTGCTCGTTCTCGTCGTGTTCGGCGCCGTCGGTGCGCCGCTTCTGAGCCCGTCTTCGGCCGACGTCATTGCGCCCGGCGAAAAACTCCAGCCGCCCTCCGCGCGGCATCCCTTCGGAACCGACGACCTTGGCCGCGACCTCTTCGTGCGCGTCCTTCAAGGAGGACGCGTGTCGGTCGCCGTCGGTGTCACGGCGGTCTTGATCACTCTCCTCATCGGGGTCGCGGGCGGAGCCGTCGCCGGTTACTGCGGCGGTGTCGTGGATTCGCTCGTGATGCGTCTGGCGGACGTGATGCTCTCCATCCCCGTCTTCCTCATCATTCTTTTGTCGACGAGCATCTTCTCGCCGGGATTCGTTCTTCTCTGTTTCCTCATCGGCTCGGTGCAGTGGATGGAGGTGGCTCGCGTGGTTCGGGCCACGGTTATCTCGACGGGCCGGCAGGAGTTCGTGTCGGCCGCGCGTGCGCTTGGCATACCCGGAGCGCGGATCCTCTTCCGGCATGTACTCCCACACTCGGGGGGGCCGATTCTCGTGGCGGCGACGCTGGGTCTCGCGCAGGCCATCGTGATCGAAAGCACGCTTTCGTTCTTCGGTTTCGGTCTCCAACCTCCCGCGGTCAGCTGGGGGTCTCTTCTCAAGGACGCCCAGAGTTACCTTGCCACGGCGCCCTGGATCGCCATTTTTCCCGGCGTCATGATTATCGCCACCGTTCTTTCCTGCTACGTTCTCGGGGATTTCCTCAAGTCGGTGCTCGCGCCGGGGAGGGCTATGCGTCTCCCGTCGCTTCGGCGCTGACTCGGGCGTCATCCAGGGAGCGGGAGCCCCGGCACCAGCCGCGGATCCGCGTGCCGCCTCGCTTGTCATTCGCAACGATCGCAGTTATGATTCCCCTGCGGGGCCGGGTCCGTTTGCGGTGCGGCGCACCCGCACGAGTCGATCGGCGGATTTCGATCCGAAGCGTCCGGAGAGAGGATCCTCGCTACCATGAAAACGAGACCGTTAGGGATAGGACTTCTCTCGGGAGGGCTCGATTCGGCGCTCTCCTGCGTGGTGACGCGCGAGGCCGGCGCCGATATCCGGTGTCTTCATTTCTTCACCGGATTTTGCGTGACGGGTCACAACAGCAGGGTGGGACGCACGGACCGGCCGATCGCGAACCACGCGTTGCAGGTCGCCGCGGAGATCGGCGCGCCGCTCGAGCTCGTGGACGTCTCCGAGGAGTACCTGCCCATGGTCCTCAAACCCAAACACGGTTACGGACGGAACATGAACCCGTGCATCGACTGCAGGGTGTTTATGCTGAGGAGGGCCCGCGACTACATGGAGCGGACGGGAGCCGATTTTGTTTTCACCGGTGAAGTCGTCGGTCAGCGCCCCAAATCCCAGGTCAAGACCGCGCTCCGCGCGATCGAAAAGGAGGCGGGTCTCGAGGGACGCCTGTTGAGACCGCTCTCCGCCAGGATCCTCCCACCGACGGTGGCGGAGAGAACCGGACTCATCGACCGGGAAAAACTACACGGGTTCTCCGGGCGGGGGAGAAAACCGCAGATCGATCTCGCCCATCGATACGGGATCACGGCGTACTCGCAACCCGCCGGCGGGTGTTGCTTTCTCACCGACAGCTCCTATTCGACCAAATTCAAGGACGTCATCGCTCACGGCGGATCCGGAAGTCTTAGCGTGGACGACGTCTTCGTCCTCGGTGTGGGGAGGCACTTCCGGTTTTCTCCGGTCCTCAAGGCGATCGTCGGGAGGAACGCGGAGGAGAACGATTTTCTCGCGCGGATGGCGGGCGATCACTGGTCGGCGGGCGTGGTCGGATTCAACGGTCCAACGGCGGTCGTGGTGGGAGAGATCCGGGACGACGATTGGGTTGAGATCGCGTCGATCGTGGCGCGCTACAGCGACGGCAAGAACAAAGAGTCGATCGAAGTCGAATTCGTCCGCGGGGGGACGGCGAAACGGGTGAGAACGGCGCCCGCCTCCGCGGATTTCGTCGCGATCCACCGGATCTAGGGTTCGTTCATCGCACCGCGGCGCCGGTCGTCGCCGCCATGTCCAACGACGGGGGTACCCCATGTCGGATGCTCGTTACCAGATTGTGTTCATCACCGCGGCCGGGTCGGACGAGGCCCGGCGCATCGCGAAGACTCTGGTCGAGGAACGTCTCGCCGCCTGCGTGAACGTTGTGGTGTCGTGCCGGAGCGTGTATCGGTGGAAGGGTGAGGTCGTTGAGGACGACGAAGCGATGATGTTCGCGAAAACGAGACGCGAGAATTTCGACGCGCTCGTCCGGCGGGTGACCGAACTCCACAGTTACGAAGTACCCGAAGTCATCGCGGTCGATCTGGAATCACTCTCCGAGGGATACGCGGGGTTTTTGAGGGATGCTCTCGGGGAGTGACGCGCTCCCGGCGTGAGGGCTCGGCGAATGATGGGGAAAACGGCGAAGATGAAGACACATCGCGGCGGATCCGGAAGCCCCCGGAGATCGGTGATCGCGCTCGTCACCGATTTCGGCGCGTCCGGTTTCTACGTGGGCGCGATGAAGGGTGCTATTCTCGCGGCGGATCCCGATGCATCAATCGTCGATCTTGCCCACGGGATCCGGCCGTTCGCGGTCACCGAAGCGAGCTTTGTCCTCTCCCTTGTCTTTGACTATTGGGCGGCCGGGACCGTTTTTCTCGCCGTGGTCGATCCGGGTGTGGGGGGCGACCGGCGGAACCTTGTCGTCGCGTCGATGGACCGGTTCGTTGTTTGTCCGGATAACGGTCTCGTGAGCGACATCGCGTCGAAGTTCGGCATTGACGGAGCGTACTCGATCGACAAGAACGCCGCCGCCTCGTTGCGGAAACACCACCCGCGGGGGCGGACGTTTCTTGGCCGCGACCTCTTCGCCCCGGTCGCCGCGTTTCTCGCCGCGGGGGGCGACGTTACGGCGGTGGGAAGCCCGATCGGCGATTTCCGACGCCTCGCCCCTCCCAAGGTCGAGGCCCGCGACGGGTACGTCCGCGGGGAGAGCCGCTACGTGGATGACTACGGAAACGTTCTCACGAACGTCACGGGTGACGACCTTCTGGCCGCGTTCGGAGATACGCCTCTTGCCAAGATCCGGGCGACAATCAATGATTCGATCAGGGTGGCCGGTGTGGGGGAGTGCTTCGCGCAAGGGACACCGGGGGAACTGATGGTCTTAGTCAACAGCTGGAACCTGATCGAAATCTCCGCCAACCAGGGAAGAGCGGTGGACGGTTTTGCCCCCGGCCGGCCGGTCGTCGTCGAGCTGGTGCGAGACTGAGGAGGTCGAACAACAAGATGAAGCTCGTGCGCAAATCGAATGTTCTCTGGGAAATCCCCAGGGAAGGGGGCATGCGCGTCCCGGGGCGGATCTTCGCCAACGAGCGGATGATCGAGGAGATCCGGCGGGAACAGTCGTTTACGCAGGTCGTCAACGTCGCCCACCTCCCGGGGATCGTCGGGTACTCGTGGGCGATGCCGGACATCCACGTGGGGTACGGGTTCCCCATCGGGGGAGTCGCGGCCACGTCTTTCGAAGAGGGTGGCGTCGTGTCGCCCGGCGGGGTCGGCTACGACATCAACTGCGGCGTCAGACTCATCGCGAGCAAACTGCGGATCGAAGATGTCCGGGCCCGGGTCGGCGAGATCGTCCGGAGTTTTTTTCACAACGTCCCGTGCGGTCCTTCCCCGCACGACACCGGGTTCGGCACGCTCTCCGCGGAGGAGCTCCGGCGCGTGCTCGAGCAAGGCGCCGCTTACGTTGTGAAGAGCGGGATGGGAACCGACACCGATCTCGAATTCTGCGAGGAGAAGGGGGTGCTCGCCGGGGCGGATCCCGACGCGGTGAGCGAGCACGCGATCGACCGAGGACGTCACCAGCTCGGTTCCCTCGGTTCGGGCAACCACTTCTTGGAGATCGGTTACGTAAAAACCGTTTTCGAACCGGAGATTGCCCAGGTGATGGGGATGGAGGAGGGTCAGGTCACGATCATGATCCACTGCGGCTCGAGAGGGCTCGGTCATCAAGTGTGCGCCGACTATCTCAAGACGATGTCCTCGAGGACACGCGAGTTCAGCTTCGATCTTCCCGACCGCCAGCTCGCCGCCGCGCCGCTCGACTCGGATATCGGCCGTTCGTACCTCGGGGCGATGGCCGCGTCGGCGAACTTCGCGTGGGCGAACCGGCAAGTGCTGATGGTGCTCGCCGAGCGCTCGGTCGCCGCCGCCCTTCGCCGGCCGGTGGAGACCCTCGGATTTCGATTGATCTACGACGTATGTCACAACATCGCGAAGATCGAGAAACACACCGTGGGCGGTAGAGAAATGAAGGTCTGCGTCCACCGGAAGGGCGCCACACGCGCGCTACCGCCGGGGGACGACCGGATCCCCGCGCGGTACAGATCGGTGGGCCAGCCGGTTCTCGTCCCCGGCGACATGGGGACCGCCTCTTATCTTCTTGTCGGGTCGGCGGCGGGTGAAGACCACCCGTTCCACAGCTCGTGTCACGGCGCGGGCCGGGTCCTGAGCCGCTCTTCGGCTCTCAAGAGAGGACATGGGCGGGCGCTGACCGATGAGCTCAAGAACCGCGGCGTGATCGTTCTTGCCAAGGACCGCCGAACTCTCGCCGAGGAAATGCCCGAGGCGTACAAGGACGTCTCCGAAGTGGTCGACGTCCTGCAAGAGGCGCGGATCACGACCAAGGTGATCGAGATAAAGCCGATCGGCGTGATCAAGGGGTAGATCCCGATCCCGGCGTACCGGGGATTGCCGGGCGCGATGCTCCCCGCCGCGTCCACTCCCCTGGGGTGTGCTACGCGGAAGCGAATTCCTCCACGAAATATCTCGGTGTGAGCGGTTCTCCCGTCGCCCGTTCGATCAGCCGGTCCCACCGGTATCGTGCTCCGTGCGAGAAGACCGCATCCTTCAAGAACCGGCCGACGGCGGGGTGAGAGAAGTCGTGCGAGGATGCGGCGGAAGACGGCACCACCCGGGTCCGGATATGGCGGGAGAGCTGCGAGGCGAGAAGCTCGCCGAGAAGGTAATTGTGGTAGTAAACGGGGGCCGAGACCACGTGAGTTTTTGCCGCCCAGTCCGGCGAGTCTCTTCCTTCCGGTCTCGGAACGAGCTGGAATCTCTCCACGAGTCCCCACCAACAGCCGGTCAGGTCCTGATCGGGATCGCGGTAGAGCGCCCGCTCGAAATGGATCATCACCTGCGCCCACCTGGCGAACACGAGCTCGGCGGCGGGGAGGTATTTCGATAGCTCGCCCGCCACGCGGGCGATTTCTTCCTGGGGAGCGCCGGCGGTCACTATCCACCGTGGACTCTTCGACAACCGCCCGAACATCATCGCGATCGCCTCGGTGACGAGCGTGTGCGCGTGGTGCCTGAGGAGAAATGGAAGACCGGGATCGATGTACTTGTCGTAAACGGCGTGGCCGAGCTCGTGGAGCATGGTTCCGGTCCACGTCTGGTCGTTCTTGAGGTTCGCGAGAATGCGGATGTCTCCCGCACGGTCGATGTCCGTACAAAACGCGTGCTGGTCCTTTCCCGGTCTTTCGTGGAGATCGCTCCGCGCGAGAATGTCGTCGGCCTCGAGTCCCAACCCGCCGAAGTACTTCCGGACCACGTCGACGACATCGAGTGTCCGGAAGAATCCGTCGAGGTCGACGTCGTAGATCCTCGGCGCCTCCTGGAAGTAGAGGTCGTCGTAGTGCCAAGGCCGGAGATCGGCGGGGTCCACGCCGAATCGGCGCGCCACCCGTTCGTCCATTTCTTTCTTGATCCTGGCAAAAGGTCCGCGCGTGAGCCTCTCGAGCTCGTCGAACAGGTTCTCGAGTTCCGATTCGCTCTGTTCATCGAGGTCCAGCGACATCGCGTAGAAATCCGTGTAACCAAGCGACTGCGCGGCTTCGTTCCGCATCTTCACCAGGTTCAACAGGCTCTTGTGGAGGACCGTGGCCACACGTTTCGCCGCCTCCCAGGCTTTGCGTCTGGTTTCGACGTTCGTGGACCGTCTTAGTATCTCCGCGATGTCGTTGGCCGACGCCGTTCGGCCGTCCAGCGTGGCGCGGTAGACAATGAATTGGTTTTCGATCCGCGCGCCGAGCCTCGTGATCTCTTCGTTGAGCGCGGGGTCGATCTGGTTCCGAAGAAAATCGTTGTAGACCAGCTCGAGCTGTCTTCGCGCGATTGGATCGGCGACCCGGGGGTCGTCCCTCCATCGGCGGATCTTGTCGAAATCCTCCGCGCTGGAAAACACTTTCTTGAGCCGGAGCTGAAGCTCGGTGAAGCGATCGAAAGCCGTCTCGCTCCCCGTCGTCGCCGCTTCCCAGTAGGCGAGATTGACCTCTCTCGAGAGCGGCTCGACCGCGCCCGCGAGAGTCTCGAGGAAACTGGTTAGAGCGACAGCCATGGAGTCCGATCCTCGATGCCGGGGCCCTCTCAACGGGGCGCCCGATGCTTCACCCGAAAACCCGGGTTTCCAAACACGCCCCGCCGCGAATCCCGAAAACGCCGGGCGCGAACGAGATGTCGTTCCGAAGAAAAAAGTACAAGTACTTCGTCTCGTGAATCTTGATATAACCTATCGGCCTGTACCGATCCTCGAGATCGGGAGCGGTGAGTATCTCGTACCACAAAGGGTGCATCGTCTCGCGGTGGCGTTTCCTGTCGTCGAGCGACAACACTTCGTTCGAGGGTAGGACGACGCACGCCGGGTTGCGGTCTAGGAGGTAGCGCGTCACCGCCAGCGTGCTCCACGGGCTGCTACCCACGCCGTATGTCTGAAAGGACCGGTATCGTATCGCGGCGACGGTGTCGTCGGTGAGCCCCAGCATGTCGACGACGGGTCGTCTGGAGTGATAGCGAATCGCGCCGATCTCGTTCGCCGCGATCTCGCCTCCGGGTGGAACGAGCTCGCCGAGCATCCGCCCGATCGCGCGGTGGACGTGGCTGTGCATCCAGTCGTGAATGCAGTACTTGCGGTGGGCGTTCACCGCCTGAACCGCGTTGAGCGAGACGAAGAGCAAGACACACGCGAAGACCGCGCGGTGCGTAAACCTCCGGGCACGCCGGTTGGGGCCCTCGACGAACCCTAGAAAACCGATTGCCCCGAGGGCGAGTATCCACGGCACGAGGGGAACGGCGAACCGGTCGAACCGGAGCACGTCGGCGCCCGTGACGATGATAAAGAAGATCTGATACCCGGCGAAAGCCCACAAGTAGAACCACGCGTAACGTTTTTTCCGGTCGTGCGGCACCACCAGGGCGAAGGGGAGGAGAAAAACGACCCCGCTTTTCGCCAGAAACCTGGCGAGGTACTGGAGCCCTCGAACTATAGGAGAGAGATAATGGAGACCCGCGGGGGGTTTGGCGAAGTAGGTGTTGGGCACCACGCTCCCGAAGTACTCGTATCTCACCGATAGGGCGGTGAGATACGCGAAGAACACGATGAACACCGCGGCGATGAGCCTCCCGGACAAGCGCCGGAGCCGGGATAGGAGAAAGGCGCCGTTGAGGACGAGAAACCCGATTCCCTCGGGTCTCATCAGCGCCGCCGCGAGAAAGGCGACGAGGGAAACGTAATGGGGGAAATCCTCCTCCCCCCTGGAACCCCAGAGATGAAACGCGGCCCCGATGAGAAGGCACAGAAGATACGGCGCGGTCTCCAGACCGGAAGACGCGTAGAAGGCGAACGGGAAGAACGACCCGAACGCAAAGGCGATGGCCCCCATGACCGGCATGGTATTCCGCCGGTCGATGGACGAGGGCGCCGGACAAGCGCGGACGAGGAAAAACACGAAAGCGGCGAGCGAGAGGAAGGCCGCTGCGTAGGAAATAACGGGAGCCGTTCTCTCGATGTCGCCACCGAACTTGGGAACGAGGGCGAGCCCCAGCGTCCACAGGAGATTGGAAAAACCCTCGACACGTTCGCCGGGATTGAACTCGAGACCGCCCCCCTCGGCAAAGCTCCTCGCGTATTGGAAACTGATGTACGCGTCATCCGGGATCCATGCGAAAAAAGGGAGGGAGAGCGCGACAAACGGAGCGGCCGACAGCAAGAAAATGATGATCGCCGATTTCGTGCTCATCTTGGTTTCCGATCGACCGGCCGGCCTCCCGCCGGAAGGCGTTGGACCACGGGAGAATCGCCTACGCCGGCGCCCGCCTGGCGGAATTCAGCCAAGGGTACACGCGAACACAAAAAAAGCCAAAAGACATTTGAATATGATATTTTGGGGCGAGTATAACCCCTGTCAATAGGGCGGGGGCGAACGGAGCGGCGGCGCCGGGTCAAGAGGGGGGATCGCTTGCTCGATAACGAGAAAGAACTGGTGCAGCGCTGGCAAAGAGGGGACAAGACCGCCTATGGAGAGATGGTGAGAGGTTATATGTCCGACGCCTACCTCATCGCGCTGGGCTTCGCGGGCAATTCCGAGGACGCGAGGGATCTGTCACAAGACGCGTTCATCAAGGCGTACGAGGCGAGGGCGCAGTTCGAGGAAGGCAGACCGTTTTATCCCTGGTTCTACAGGATTCTGCGGAATAGATGTCTGAATTTCATCCGGCGCGAATCGAAAAAGCACGAATCGCTCTTCTACGGCGACGACCTGGATCGCGAGCGTTTTCCTTCGGCCACGCCCTCTCCGCTCGAGGCGCTCGAGAAAGAAGAGCGTGCCCGGCTTCTCCACGCGGCGATCGCGAAGCTGTCCTTCGAACACCGCGAGGTGATCGTGCTCAAGAACTTCAACGGTTATTCGTACGAGCGGATCGCGAGGACGCTCGAGATTCCGATTGGAACCGTGATGTCGCGGTTGTACTACGCGCGAAAGACGCTCAAGGAGATCCTGACGAAAATGGAGCAGAGTGGTGTCACTGAAACCCCGAACCTGGTTCCAGGGGCCCGCACCGCACCGGGAGAGGTGGTTTAACCATGGTATGCGAGCGTTTCCAGACGGAGGGCATGAGGCTCCTCGACGACGAGCTGAGTCCCGAAGAGAAGGGCAGGTACGAAGAACACGTCAAGAGCTGTGACGATTGCAGGCGGGAACTCAAGGAGATCGGGCGGATCGTCGAGCTGACGAACGACCTCAGGCTGAGGCCGCCCGACGAAGAATTCTGGGCGCGTTACTGGAACAACCTGTATCATCGTCTGGAACGGCGGACGGGCTTCTTTCTCTTGATCGCGGGGATCGTGGTGCTCTCGGTGTTGGCGATCTACGAGGCGGTGACTTCACCCGAATTCCTCACCGTCAAAGGCCTGAGCATCGCGGTGGTTCTGGTGGGTCTCATCGTCGTGTTCTTGTCCGTCGCCAGAGAGCGGTATCACGAGAGCAAGAGCGATCCGTACAAAGGAGTCAAACAATGATCGTCGTAACGACCGACACCATCCCGGGCAAGCGGGTCGTAAGGGTCCTCGGTCTCGTGAAGGGCAACACGGTCCGCTGCAGGCATATCGGCAAGGACATCACCGCCTGCATGAAGATCATCACCGGAGGCGAGGTCCGCGAGTACACCAAACTCATGGCGGAATCCCGCGAGCAGGCACTCGACCGGCTCAGGGAGGAAGCGGTGAGATTGGGGGCGAACGGCGTCATCGGGCTGCGTTTCATCACCAGCGAGATCGTGGAGTACGCCGCCGAACTCCTCGCCTATGGCACCGCCGTCGTCGTCGAGGATGAATGACCCTCCGGCGGCCGCTTGGCACACCGCCTTCCCCGTGATATACTGCCCCCCGTCCTTTTCCCCCATGGCGCATACGTGCGACGCGGAGCGGGTCGTGAGTTTCGAAGGGCTCGGCATATGAGAATCGGCGATTGGGACATCCACGCGGTCGTCACGGGCATGTTTCGTCTCGACGGGGGCGCGATGTTTGGGGTCGTTCCCAGGAATCTGTGGTCCAAAGTGGCCCCGCCGGACGCTGAAAACCGGATATCGATGGCGATGCGGACACTTGTCGCCCGGAGCGGAGAAAAAACGATCGTCGTGGACACGGGCGCGGGAACGGGCTACGGGGAGAAGCTCGAGAAGATCTACTCGTTCGAAGAGACCATGAGCCCGGCCGCGGGGCTCCGGCCGCTCGGAGTCACCCCCGAAGAGGTGACGGATGTCATTCTCACTCACCTCCATTTCGATCACGCCGCGGGGGCGGCGGTCCCGAAACCGGGTGGCGGCTGGACGCTCGCGTTTCCGAACGCGGTCCACCACGTCCAGAGGATTCAGTGGGAACACGCCCTCGATCCGAACCCGCGGGACCGGGCGAGTTATTTCCGCGACCGTATCGAAATCCTGGCAAGAGAAGGGGCTCTCACGCTCCACGACGGTGACTGGACGCTCTCTCCGGGTCTGGATATCCTCGTTTGCGACGGCCACACACCCGGACAGCATATCCCCCTTTTCTCGGGTGACAAGGATGCCCTTTTGTTCTGCGCCGATCTCATCCCCACCGCCGCGCACTTTCCCACGCCCTACGTCATGGCGTACGATCTCGACCCGGTGCGCTCGATGGACGAGAAAGCGCGGATCCTCGAACAAGCGGTGAGAGAGGGCTGGAGCTTCGCCTTCGAGCACGACCCCGGGACGCCGGGGTGCCGGGTATGTTTGGAAGACCGCCGTTTCGTGGCCGGGGAGCGGCTGACATTGTGAGCCCCCGTCGCCCTCGCCGGGCTTGACAAATGTCATCGGATTGCCGATATTTCCTACTCTAATGCCTTTTGACAATTCACGGACCTGAAAAGGAGGATCTCGATGTCCAGAGCCAGACTGTCCCTTCTCATCATCGGCGTCATCGCCGTGGCGGGTGTCGTTCTTACGGGCGCGAACTACCTGGTGGGTTCCTCCACCGATCAGAGCGTCGCGACTATGACCTCGTGCGAGTCCGGCGCCAAGGCGAAGACGGCGTCTTCCTGCCCGGTGAGCGCGTGCACGAAGTCGGCCCAAGCGTCCACTTCCTGCCCGGCCATGACGAGCGCCCACGCGGAAGGTGGCAAGAGTTGTTCGGCGTCCTCCTCGTGTATGAAGTCTTGTGGAGCGAACGCCGCCAAAACGGCGAGCGTCGAGACCATTAGTGAGCGCGAGGGCGCCCGTGTCGTGCTGCTCGGCCACTACGTCTGCGGGCACTGTGAGCTCGGTTTGAGCGATACGTCCTGCCAACCGGCGTTCCAGACCAAAGACGGGAAGAACTATTTGCTAGTCAAGAACAACCTGTCGAACGAGCTGCGGTCCGCGGCACGGGACAACGACGTCGAGATCGTTACCCGAGTGAAAAAGCTCGACGGGTCGAAGTACCTGGAGGTCGAGGTCGTGCGTCACGCTTCGTAGAGCATTGCTCGAGCTAGAATGGACAAAGAAAAAGAGGCCGGTTGCAAAACCGGCCTCTTTTTCTTATGCAAGGCGGATGCGTTTTTCGATCGTGAACCGGTATCCCCGGAATCAGCGTCTCATTCGCGATGAACTCGAGCTCTTTCCCGAGGACGACGACGATCCCCTCGACGAGGACCTTCCCGAGGATTGTCCGGACCGGGGAGCCGAACTCTTGCCGCTCCCGCCGTCGCGGCGGACGGTCGGCGTGTACGCCCGGCCCTGCGTCTTCGACCGGGTGTCTCTCGTCGGCGTGTTGATCTGGCTCTTGCGGGGCTCATTCCACGTCCGGTTGACCTCACCTGACATCCGACCCTCGATCCTCTTCGTGTCGATCGATCGCTTGCCACCTGTGGTCGACCGGGTGGAAGTCGGCGAACGCGTGATCACGCGCTGTTCGCGATGAGTAGTCGTCTTGGAGCGAACCTCTCGCGCAAGCCGTGACGGACGCCCCTCCCTCCCGGTTTTCGTATCGACCGTCGGCCGGCTCCGTATCACCCGCGGCTCTTTACCACCGGGAGCATACTTCGAGGTGACGCTCTTGCGATCGAGATTAGACGGGCCCTTCACGCCCGTCCGGTCGTATCCCTTGGGCGACACGCTCGCGACCTGTCTCGATCGGAGGTCTTTCGACGACTTGTGGTTCATCGCCGTGTGAAGATCGCTGTTGTAGCCGTCTTTGGCCACCGGTCGGAATGAACGCCCCGTGGCGTCATAGCCCGGGTTGTACGGGTAGTAGGGGTCGTACGGGTAATACGGATAGTAGGGGTAAGGGTAGTAGGGGAAATACGAGTAGCGGCAATCCCACCAATCCCACCAACCGATCCCGACGTAAACCCCGGGCGGGTAGGGGGCGTACCACCCGCCCCAGTACCAGGGATCGAGGTACCACCAAGATGTACTGTAGAAGCCGTCGTCCCAGCGGGGATAGTACGAGACGTACACCTTGGTGACGTTGCTCGAGCTTTCTTCGGACGAGAACCCCGCGTACTCGAGCGATGGACTCTCCGGGTAGTCGCGGACGAAGCCCTCTTCGAGGGGGTAAGTGAGCCGCTCGGTCTTTGCGAAATCCGCGCCGGCGACGTACACGGGCGTCCCCTTCGCGTACGGGTCTTTTCCGCTCTCGTAGCAGTCCTCACAGAGGTACCTTGGGAAATCCACCGCTTCATCGATGTAGAAATAGGTAAACGACATCGTCACACCCGGGCGGTGTGAGATTCCCCGCACGAGTTGGCTCGCGATGCGGTTGGCGCCGAGAAGCGGATCTCCGGTGATGCGGAATTTCCTGTTCTCGGGAAGGGTTTCGTTGTCGGCGAGGAAGCGAATTTCCTCTTCGTTGATGTAATCGCGATTCTCGACCGCGACCGCAAAAAGAAACTCTATACCCTTGGCGCCGCCGACGACGAGGGATCGGCTTGGATCCTCCGGAATCTCGTAGACCCGGTTGGACGAAAATCTCTGGAGGTTTTCTCCCTTCTCGGGGTACAAGAGATGAACAAAACCGTCCGTGTCGATGTTGAAAACGACGACGTACGCGTCGGAATCGGTGCGGATGGAAACCCCCATCTCTTCACCCGCCCGGTAGACGGACCCGATGGGATCGTCGAGGGTGAGACTAACCCCTTTGCCGGCGTACTGGTCCGATTTGTATTGGGTTACGGAGCTTGCGGCCCCAGGATACAAAAAGGCCGCAACGACACAAAGCGTTAGCAGCCATTTCATCGAGTTCCCTCCTTGGGTACTCAGGGGGAAGCAGTTGACACAGCAATATTATAACCCTTTTCAATAATACCGGCAACCCTTATGGTTTGACGCCCGAAGGACCCTCTGTTATTTTGGGCCTGAAAGAAATGGGTAGTGGGCTGGGGGAAACGTCGCTAACATTCTGCGATTAATGTAGTTGCGAAAGGCGGACGATGAACATCCACACGGTTCTTTTTGGCGACCTCAGCCGGGCGATCCCGTCGCTGGTGTTCCAGAGCGACCTTTTCACGAAATTCGTTATTCTGGTGCTTTTTGTCCTCTCCGTGATCTCCTGGGCGGTCATCTACGACAGGACGAGGCTCTTCTTGCGCTTGAGGCGGGGTGGGCGGAGGCTCCAATCGATGATCGCATCCAGGGGTCTTGCGGTCTCCACGGACAGTATCAAACAGTGTCTCCCGTCGATCGAAGGTGTGCTCACCCTCGAAGCCAAACGGTATCTCGAAACCGGCCGGTCGCAGAGCGCGACGGGGCGGGGCCCGGCCGGCGGGGAGAACCCCGACACGGGGGTCAATCTCAAGGATCTTCTCGAACGGACCGCCGTTGCGGAAATCGAGGAGATGGAAAAATACCTCGTGTTTCTCGCGACCACGGTGTCGGTCGCGCCGTTCATCGGGCTTCTGGGTACGGTGTGGGGGATTACGGACAGCTTCATGAGCATGGGATCACAGGGAACGGCGAGCATCGAGGTCGTGGGTCCGGGAATCGCGGAGGCTCTGATCACAACCATCTCCGGTCTGGCGACGGCGATCCCGGCTCTGGTGGGGTACAACCTGCTCCTCCGGCACGTCCGCCGGCAGGAGAACGGGACCGAGCTTTTCATATCGAGAGTGCTCGAGATGTCGCGGGTGAGGGTGGCCGATCACGCGATCCGGGAAAGAGAGACGACGTATGAAAAAAACCCCGTATAGCTCGCTCGCGGACATCAACATAACGAACCTCGTCGACGTGATCATGGTTCTGCTCATCGTGTTCATGCTGACCGCTCCTTTCATCCAGGCGGGGATCAAGGTCCGGCTCCCCCGCGCCAAGTCAACGGTGATCAAAGAGACCGAAGGCGTGATGCTGGCCATCAGCGAGAAGGGCGAGGTGTACCTCAACAACGAAATAGTGCCGCTGAACCGGCTTGCCGACGCGCTCCGCAACCTCAAGACGGCCGGCGAGGAGCGTGTGTTCGTCCGCGCCGACAAGAACGTGCCGTACGGTGTGGTGATGGAAGTCGTGGGTCACGTCAAAGAGGTGGGGATCGACGAGGTGGGGATGATCACGGAGATGGAAAAGAAAAAGTAAACCGGGTTTCGTGTCCGGTTCGCCGGGACTCCTCATGAGAAACGCGTTCATCATCTCCCTTGCCGCGCACCTCATTTTGGGGTTTGCTGCGACGCGCCTGGTTCGCATCAGCCAGGTGCGGTTCGTGCCCCGCGAGGTCTACGCGGTGAGGCTCGTCTCTCTTCAGGAGGGGGGCAGCCCGCAGAAGGAAGAGATGAAAACCCCGGCGAAGGAGCCTCCTCAGGCGCCGCCTCCGGCGGCCGAGGAGAAAAAACCGGACGAGCTTGTGGCTCCGCAGAAACAGCCCAAGCCGCAGAAAAAGGCAGACGCCGAGAAGACCTTCCCGTCCACCCGCGTCGAGAAGCGCCCCACGGTGCCGTCGGGCGAAACGGGGAGCGGTACCGGGCAAGGATCGGGACCGGGGTCGGGGTCCGTCACGACGGGCGACGTGGCCCTCGATGTGGCGGATTTTCCGTTCGCGTACTATGTGGCCACGGTGAAGAGAAAGATCGCAACCAACTGGCAGGTTCCTGGGACCGCGGGGGTCGCGACGCAGTGCCGCGTGTATTTCCGCATCACAAAATCGGGATCGATCGACGCGGCGGCGGTGGAGACCTCCTCGGGGAACTTCCTTTTCGACCAGGCGGCGCTAAGGGCCGTGGTCCAGGCGGACCCTCTCCCGCCGCTACCCGGCGGATTCCCGGATGCCTACCTGGGCGTGCACTTCAGCTTTGCTTTTGAGGAAGAATGAGATGATGCGCTTATCGATCGTTTTAGTGATCTTCGTCTTGACCGCGTCCGCAGCCTCCGCGCAGCGCGAGGTCGAGTTGGAGCTCAAGTCGTCGTATGCCAACTTGATTCCGCTGTCGATCGCGCCCTTCACCGCGGTGGACGGCGCGAGACCCGACCAGGCGAAGTCGCTCGAGCAGATCGTCTCCGCCGACCTGGAGTTTGCCGGGGTCTTCCGCGTCACCAAAGGCCGGGCTCCACAGGCGGGGAACGGAAACGGCGATCTCGTCGAGATACGGGGGGTGCTCAAGCAGAGCGGGACGGAGACGCAGTTCGAAGGCCTCGTGATCGACGCGTCGAACAAGATCACCATCGGCGGCAAGAGGTACGTCGTCAAACCCGAACAAGTCCGGCAGGTGGCTCACCACTTTTCGGACGAAGTGGTCAAGATGCTCACGGGCGAGGAGGGGATCTCGAGCACCAGGGTCGTGTACAGACAGAAGAAGGGCGATTCCTACGAGCTGGTTGTCGCCGATTACGACGGTCACAACCCCCGAACGATCCTCAGACAGACCGTGTCGCTCATTTATCCCCGGTGGATCGACGATTCGAAGGCGCTCGTGTTTACGAGCTTTCGCGAGGGGAAGACCGACCTCTATATCCGGTACCTCGCCGAGGCCGCGTCGCAGCGGCTCCTCAGCCACCCCGGATTGAACTACTCGGCGGATTGGTCGCAGAAACGAAAGGAGATGCTCGTCACCCTCAGCAAGGACGGGAATCCCGAGCTCTATCTCGTTGACAAGAAGGGAACTCTCAATCGCCGGCTCACCCACAACCGGGCGATCGATTGCAGCCCCAACTGGTCCCCCAGCGGCCGCGAAATCGCGTTCACCTCGGACCGTTCGGGTTCTCCGCAGGTCTATGTGATGGAGTCCGATGGGAGCAACGTCCGGCGGATATCGCAGTCGGGGAAGTACAACGACTCGCCGGCGTGGTCGCCCAAAGGGGACCGGGTCGTCTACGTATCCAGGATTGACGGGTTTTTCCAGTTGTGTACAATACGCCCGGACGGGACCGGGTTCCGGCAAATCACCACCGAGGCCGTGGACCACGAAGACCCCCGATGGGCCTCGGACGGGCGCCATCTCATTTTTACCGAGAAGCGCCGGTTCGAGAACGTCATATCCATTATTGACATCGCGAGCGGGGGTAAGCGAATATTGTCGCAAGGCGAAACCCCGGATTGGTCGAGCCGCTGATCCACCGGTTACAAGGTGTCAATAGAAGTCCGTTTCCATGATTCGAGGGAGGTTAGTCGAATGATATACAAGAAGTTGTTCGTGCTGTTCCTGGTCGGACTGCTCGTCGTCGCCGTCGGCGCGTGCTCTAAGAAACAGACCACGAAGGTCGATACCACTCCCACCGGGGAAGTCGCGGAGACAACCGAGCCGGCGGTGGAGGAAGTCCAGGAGACCCCGCAGGTGGAGACTCCGGCGGTCAAGATGCCCGTGTTGAGCGACGTCTACTTCGAGTTCGACAAGTCGCGGCTCGGCGACGAGGCCAAGCAGACGCTCGCCGAGAACGCAAGACAGCTCAACGACGCCGGTTCGATGGCGATCTCGATCGAGGGACACTGCGACGAGCGCGGGACGAACGCGTACAACCTCGCGCTGGGTGAGAAGCGAGCCAACGTCGCGAGGGACTATCTCGTCTCGCTGGGCGTCGCCGCCGGCCGCATCACCACGATCAGCTATGGCGAGGAAAAGCCGTTCGATTCGGGACACGACGAACAGGCGTGGTCGAAGAACCGTCGGGCCCATTTCGCGGTTAAGTAGCAGGCAGGGATTGCGCTTTGAGACCATCGCTCATCAAGAAGTTGCTCAGCTTTGGTGTCGGCCTGGGTCTGGTCTCCGGCTGTTACAGCACCAAGATGATGGAGTTCACCTATCTACAGCTCGATACGGTGAAAACCACTCAACAGGAGCTGCTCCGGAGAGTCGACGAGCTCAGCCGCCTTTATCAAGAGGATAGAGAGGGCAGGCTGCAGACCCAGGCCGAAGTGAACCTCGCCTTGCAGGATCTCCGCGACGCCCTGGAGACCCTGGGTTACCGGGTTGACGACAGCGCCCAGCTCCTTCTTCAGCGCTCGACGCCGGAGACCGTTTCGCCCGCGGGGCCTCGGTCCGACGCGGTGGCGGATACTTCGCGCGGGGGCGTTCAAAACCCGGTGGGCAGTACGGCCGCTCCCACGATCGCGAACGACGAAGCGGGCAAGCTCTTCCAGGCGTCTTACATGGATTTGACGCTCGGGAACTACGATCTCGCCGTTCAGGGTTTCAAGAACTACCTCGTCCGTTTCCCCGGAGCGCCGAACGTCGCCGACGCCCACTACTATCTCGGGGAGTCCTACTATTCTCTATCGAGGTATCTCGAGTCCGTGGCCGAGTACCAGAATGTGATCAAGGAATACCCGCGGTCACGTCTGGCGCCCGCGTGCTACTTGAAGTCGGGTTACTGTTATCAGAAGCTTGAGGAGGGCGATCTCGCCGAGAAATCCTTCCGCGACCTCATCTCCCTCTACCCGCGTAGCGAGGAAGCGGAGCAAGCCCGGCTCGAGCTTCAGGGGATGGGAGGGTAAGACCCGCTTTCACCTTGGACACTCTGCCGTTTCAGCTCATCGTTCTCGCCGTCCTGATTCTCTTCTCAGCGTTTTTCAGCAGTTCCGAGGCCGCTCTCTTTTCACTCAGCCGGTCGAATGTCAGTCAACTCGGGAAGGGTTCGCCGGCGGGGAGACGGGTCGCTGATCTGCTCTCGAGACCGAGAAGACTCCTTATCACTATCCTTATCGGGAATCTCATCGCGAACATATTTGCGGCGAGCCTCGCGACATCGGCGGCGATACAGAGGTTCGGCGATAAGGGCGTCGGCATTGCTTTCGCCGCCATGTCGGTCGTCATACTGATGTTCGGAGAGATCCTCCCGAAGGTCGTGGCGATCAACCGCCCCACGCGGTTCTCGGTGCTCTCCGTATATCCGGTGAGCTTTTTCTACGCTCTTTTCGCTCCGCTGCGGTGGCCGACGGCGCGGTTCTCCAACACGGTGATCGATTTTCTCACGCGGCGTTTGGGCACCGCCGTCCGCCATCTGTCGAAGGACGAGCTGCTCACCGCGCTCGACTTGGGGCGGGACGCGGGGCATATCGGCGATTTCGAGTACGAGCTCCTCTCGAACATCATGGAGTTCCGCGAGACGACGGTAAAAGAGATCACGACTTCCAGCATAAACGTCGTTTCTTTTCCTTCGAGCCTTGGCGCCGAAGACATTCTCGACCGCGCGACGAAGAGCGGTCATTCGCGCGTTCTCGTGTACGGCGAGGGGATGGACGACATCAGAGGCGTGGTTCACGTCAAGGACCTCGCGCGGATCACACGGGAGGAGACCACGGATGTTACGACCGTTCTGATGCCTCCGTTCTACGTTCCCGAGTCGGCGAAGATATCTTTTCTCTTTAACGAACTTGCGCGCGAACGGCTCCATATCGCCGTCGTCATCGACGAGCACGGTTCCTTTGTCGGGATCGTGACGATGGAGGACATTCTCGAGGAGATCGTGGGGGAGATCCGCGATTCGAAGGAGCCGGTCACATCGGAGTACACGTTGATGCCCGACGGGAGGATCGTGGTTCTTGGTACCATGGAGATCGAGGAGTTCAACGAGGTGTTTGGGACCGACATCGCCGATGAGGACTACGAGACGATCGCCGGGTACGTGATGGGCGCAACCGGCAAGATACCGAGCGGGGGAGAGACCTTCGATATCGGCGACCTGCGGTTTCACATCATCTCGTCGCAGCCCAATAGGATACGAAAGATGCGGGTGGAAAAGCTGTGAGCGTCGAGTTTCTCGCGATCATCTCCGCGGTGGCGTTCCTCGTCGCCGGGTTCTTCGCCGGCGCGGAGACGGCGATGATCGCGGCGGACCGCGTCAAGATCCGCCACCTCGCGGCGAAGGGGAACAAGGCCGCGGGAGCGGTGCTCGAGTTGTTCGCGAATCCGGGGTACTTTCTCAGCCTGGTGCTCGTCGGGACCAACCTCGGGCAGATCGGGTGCGCGTCGACTTTTACGGCGATCGTCGTCTTGTATCTCGGTGATTCGGGGGCAACGGTGGCAACGGCGATCCTCGTTCCTCTGCTCCTCGTTTTCGGTGAGATCATCCCGAAGGGCCTTTTCCTCTATTACGCGGACAGGGCGGCGATGCTGTCGATCTACCCGCTCAAGTTCTCCGGCGTCCTGCTCTTTCCCGTGGTGAGGCTCTTTTCCGGGGCGTCGAACGCTCTCATGAAGATCGTCCGCGCGAAGACCATCGATCCGAGGTTGCAGATGACTGCGGGGGAACTCTTGTTTCACCTCAAGGAAAGCAGGGACGCCGGGTTGATACCCAAGGATACGCTCACCCTGGCTTCGCGGGCGTTCGAGTTTCTGGAGCTCAAGGCGGGAGACGTGATGATACCGGCGAGCGACGTCGTGATGGTGGAAGACGGGAAGGATGTCGAAGAATACGAAAAGATTGTTTTTGAAGCGAGGTTTACGCGGTTTCCCGTTTACCGCGGGTCGCGGGACGTCGTGGTCGGTATTCTGTCCATACAGGGGCTTCTCGAGGCGCGCGGATCCCGGGGGATCTCCCAGGCGCTGGAGGAGCCGTACGAGGTGGGTATCGACACACCCGTTTCCGAGATCCTCGTCCGGATGAGAAACCAGGGGGGGCACATGGCGATGGTCCGGGGGCGCGAAGGGGAGATCGCCGGGATGATCACGCTCGAGGACGTCGTCGAGCGCCTGGTGGGCGCGATGTCGGACGAGTTTCACTAGGTCTTGTTCGGGGGGGGGCGCTCGTGGCGTGCAACATGCCGGCGGCGGACGCGGCGGAGATCCTCGATACAATCATCGAGCGGCTCATCGGCGCGATGAAAACATGAAGACAACCGTCGAACATATCCGGCTCAAGCCTCATTATCCGTTTCGGATTTCGCGCGAGACGCAAGCCCAGCGGGATGTCTTTGTCGTGGAGCTCGAGTGGGAAGGGATCACCGGCTACGGCGAGGCGTCGCCTTCTCCCTACTACGGGGAAACCGCGAAGACCGCCGTGTCGGTATTCGGCAAGGTGAAGAAGAGACTCCACGGCGACCCCGAAGAGCTCCAGGAGCGAATCGCCCACGGAGACCTCCGGAAGACTCTCGATCGCCACGCGTCGGTCCGGGCTGCGCTCGACACCGCGCTCTGGGACATCATCGGCAAACGGGCAGGCAAACCCGTGTACGAAATCCTCGGTCTCAACCCTGGGAAAACGCCCGCCACGTCGTTTACCATCGGGATCGACACGCCCGAGATCGTCGACCGCAAAGTCGACGAGGCCGCGCCTTACCACATCCTCAAGATGAAGATGGGGTTTCCCGGCGACCTCGGGCTCCTCGCGCGGGTGATCGCGCGATCCGGCAAGACGGTCCGGGTGGACGCAAACGAGGGGTGGGATGTGGAAACGGCGATTCAGATGTGCCGCGAGCTCGCCGAGAAGCATGTCGAGTTCGTCGAGCAGCCGATCCACCACGAGAGCGAAGAGGATCTCCGGACGCTCAAACGCGTGAGCCCGCTCCCCATCATTCTGGATGAGAGCGTCCGTTCGGCAGAAGACATCGCGGCGCGCCGCGACCAGGGTCATGGGATCAACATCAAGCTGATGAAGTGCGGAGGGATCACTCCGGCGCTCGCGATGATCGAAGAAGCGCGGCGGGCGGGGATGAAGGTCATGCTAGGGTGCATGATCGAAACGTCGATCGGAATCACCGCCGCGGCCCATTTGAGCCCGCTTGTCGACTACGCGGATCTCGACGGGAATCTTCTGGTGACGAACGATCCCTTTACGGGTGTCACCGTTCAGAACGGAAAGCTCGTGCTGCCGGATGGCGCGGGGTTGGGGGTGGCGAGGCGGTCCTCTTCTTAGAAGGGGGGGATGTTTACCGGGCTTCCGGCATCGGCCGCTGGGCGTTCTTCGCTGTCCTCCCCTGGCCGTGCCGCGGCGCTATTCGCCAATCTTCACGATGTCGTGCGGCAGGTCTATTCGAAGATGACGACGGCGGTGGCGTGCTCTTTACTGTGGGTGATCGAGAGGTGGATCCGGTCGGCGGATAATTTCTCGAAAAACGTTTTTGCCTTCCCGTCGAGTCTCAGCGTCGGCTTTCCGCTCCTGTCGTTGATCACGACAATATCCCGCCAACGCACACCAAAATTCCACCCGGTGCCCAGGGCTTTCATACACGCCTCCTTTGCGGCAAACCGAGCCGCGAGACGGGGAACGGGATCCTTGTAACGAAGCGCGTAGGTTTGCTCTTCCGGCGCGTAGATACGCTTGAGGAACCGCTCGCCGTACCTGGAGTACACGCGCGCGATCCGGTCGATCTCGATGGTGTCGATTCCGAGGCCTTTGATCATGATCCCCTCATACAACGGTGGCGCGTTCAAACCCGCTGACAGCCCAGTATACATGTCAGGCCTTAACGACTGACAACGTGAAATAAAAGCGGTCATCTCGTCCTGTCACCGTGACAGTCTTCTCGCAGGCCGGACGACCTTCTCGTCGGACATCCGGACAATAGACTGAACAATAACAGCTTAGATAAGTGATCCGAGTTGGCACCCCCATTGCTTTATCCCCGGGCGCAAGGCCAGGGCAAACCCCCTGACTGAGTCTGAAGAAGGAAATACAAAACCGGAGGTGATCGATATGTTCCCGATGAAGTATGAACCGAAAAGCAACCTCGAGTCGATCTTCGACTCGCTCGACCGCGATGTGTTCCCGATGCTCCGTCCGTGGTTCCGGCTGGACGACAACGAGGGATTCCGGATGCCGCTCGTCAACATCAACGAGACGGAGAAGGAATTCAGCGTCACGGTGGAGCTCCCAGGCGTTCAGAAGAAGGACCTCGATGTCGCGGTCGACGGTGAGCAACTCGTCGTGACCGCCGAGCGATCGGAGAAGGTCGAGTCCAGCGAAGGCTTGCTCCGCCGCGAGATCCGCTCGGAGAAGTTCCGGAGGACCTTTACTCTCGGCCAGGCGGTCGACAGGGACGGCATCAGGGCGAAGCTCGAGAACGGGATTCTCAGAGTGACGCTACCCAAGAGAGCCGACACCGTCGGTCGAAAGATCGACGTGAGCTGATCGATCGCAAGAGCGCGAACGAAAAAAGCCCGGTGGTGAACCGGGCTTTTTTTCTTGTTCGGACACGCGGGGTACGTGCAGGCCGACGGCCCTTTGTTCCGACGCAGGGCCGGAGGCCTGCACGTACCCCGCTCGACCCGCGTCGCGTCTCAGGACGCGGGATCGTACAGCGTTCCCATGAAGAGGAGTGCTCCCGTCGCGTCGTCGCGCATGACAAAGAAGAACGGCCGGTCGGCGGTGAACGAGAATCGTTCTCGGGGCGCCTCGACCGACGTCACTTTGATCTCGACCGACGTGACCGCAGCCGCTTCAGTGC
>Ga0315286_10000288_pt1 | contig 40842 bp, 36 predicted proteins | sample YL17G10_0_MG_FD_205038 | JGI IMG/M metagenome (GOLD analysis project Ga0315286, IMG submission 205038) | Sediment microbial communities from Yellowstone Lake, YNP, Wyoming, USA - YL17G10_0 | ecosystem: Environmental > Aquatic > Freshwater > Lake > Sediment | place: USA: Wyoming | collected...
CAAGGTCGAGTGGGCGACGGATCCTCTGAGACCGCGGAACCACGGCCTCTGCCTCTCCTACGACTTCTCGCAGGGGACAGGAACTCGGGTGGCGTATGCTGACCTGAATGTCCAGCTACCCGAGGCCGGGGCATTCAGCGCCGATGTTCTCGGCGACGGCCAGGGCGGATGGCTAAGGGCCCGGCTCAAAGACGCCGCCGGACGGGTGTTCTCAGTTGATCTGGCGAGCAAGGTGAACTGGTCAGGCTCCTGGCGGCGGCTGACCGCACCGCTGCCGGAGGAGGCGGAGAGCCCGGTGACGCTGGAGTCCGTTTACCTGGCTGAGATCCATCAGGATCACACGCCGAGCGGCGAGATCTGGATTGACGACATCGCCGCCGCCCGACCGGTTGCCGCGCCGGGAAGCGAGGCCAAGCAATGACGGACCTGCCCATATACGTCTGCCGCCGAACCGCAGAACCTGTCGTGGTTGACGGGGCCCTGTCGGACCCTATATGGTCCCGCCTTGAGCCGGTCGGAGATTTCCGGCTGGCCGACGGTTCTGGCAAGCCGCAGCTTCCCACCGAACTGAAGCTCTGTTGGGATGACTCGAACCTTTACCTCGGCTTTACCGCCATTGACACCGACATCTGGGGGACCATGCGCCAGCGCGATGACTCGATCTACGAGGAGGAAGTGGTAGAGGCCTTCATCTGCTCGGGAGGCGACATCACCCACTACTACGAGTTCGAGTTCAGCCCCCACAACGTGGTCTTCGACGCGGCTATCCAGTGTCCCGAGTCAGGGGACCGGCGCTTCCTTCGCGCCGACCTCAACTGGAACTGCGAGGGGCTTCAGTCAGCGGTGACAGTCGCAGGCACACTCGACGATCACACCGACGTGGATGACCGCTGGACCGTCGAGGTGGCGCTGCCGTTCTCTCAGATCGGGCTTGCGGCGGCGCCGCAAGCGCGTCGCCAGCAACGATGCGACCGCCGGGGCGAGCGCAAGCGAGGCCGGGAGCATCTTGCGAGAGACGGGTGGGGTAGAGCGCCGCGCGATGGTGAGACGTGGCGGGCGAACTTCTACCGCATTGACAGGGCTTGGGGCGCAGCCCCAAGTGCGTCGCCAGCAACGATGCGACCGCAGGGCGGAGCGCAAGCGACGCCGGGAGCATCTTGCGAGAGACGGACGGGGGGTCCTGCTGCCGGACCTGCGGGCGAGTTCTCCTGCTGGTCGCCGACGCTGGCCGACCCGCCCAACTTCCACGTGCCCGGGCGCTTCGGCCGTCTGGTGTTCTCGGCGAAGGCGGCGTAACGGCGCAGCCGCGCTGCTTGGCTTTGGGCGTCCTGGCGTGGTAATCTCCCTGTGGATCGCCTCTCACAGGCGAAGGGGACGGGATGAGGGAACTCCGCATCGCGCTCGCGCAGATCAACGTAACCGTCGGCGATGTCGAGGGCAACGCCGACCGGATCATCGCGGCCGTCAGCGAGGCGGAGAGCATTGGCGCTGACATCGTGGCGCTGCCCGAGCTTGCGATCGCCGGCTATCCGCCGGAGGATCTCCTGCTCAAGCCCGAGTTCATCGCCGCCAACCGGCGGGCGCTGGAGCGCGTCGCACAGCAGACTGGCGACATCGTCGCCATCTGCGGCTTCGCCCACCGTGAGGACGACCTCTACAACTCCGCCGCACTGCTGCACAAGGGTCGCCTGGTCGGCGCCTACCACAAGCATTTTCTCCCAACCTACGGCGTCTTCGATGAGGACCGCTACTTCAAGGCCGGGGCGAAGAGCCGTGTCTATCGCATCGCCGGCGGCGTCGTAGGCGTGAGCGTCTGCGAGGATATCTGGTACCCCAACGGCCCGCCGACCGAGCAAGCGCTCGACGGAGGCGCCGAGCTGCTTGTCAACATCTCCTCCTCCCCCTACTGCATGGGCCGGCTGGAGGTGCGCCGCGAGATGCTCGCTACCAGAGCCGCCGATACGGCCGCCTTCGTCGCCTACGTCAATCTCGTGGGCGCCCAGGACGAGCTGGTCTTCGACGGGCAGAGCATGATCTTCGGCCCTGACGGCGAGGTGATCGCCCGCGGCCCCGCGTTCAGGGAGGCGATGGTCGTCGCAGACCTCGACCTCGACGCTTGCTTCAAGCGCAGGCTCCACGATCCGCGACGGCGCAAGCAGGCGCGCCCCCCCGAGGAGCCGCCGCTCCTCATCACAGAGTCACCTCGTCGCGACCGCCCCGGCATGGGGCCGCCGATCCTGCGGACCCCGCTCGCCCAGGACGAGGAGGTCTACCAGGCGCTTGCCCTTGGGACGCGCGACTACATTCGCAAGAACGGTTTCAGGAAGGTCGTCATCGGGCTGAGCGGCGGAGTGGACTCATCGCTCGTCGCCGCCATCGCGGTCGAGGCGCTCGGCCCGGAGAACGTGATCGGTGTCTCAATGCCCTCCCGCTACTCCTCCGAGGGAAGCAGGAGAGACGCGGAAGCGCTGGCGAAGGCGCTGGGCATCGAGCTGAAGGTGGTGCCGATCGAGCCGGCTCATGCCGCCTTCGAGGAGATGCTCAGGGCGCCGAGCCCGGACGCACCGGGTATCGTCTTCGAGAACGTCCAGGCTCGCATTCGCGGCAACATCCTCATGGCGCTGTCCAATGCCTATGGCTGGCTGGTGCTTACCACCGGGAACAAGAGCGAGATCTCGACCGGCTACTGCACCCTCTACGGGGATATGGCCGGCGGTTTCGCCGTCCTCCGCGACGTGCCGAAGACCCTGGTCTATCAACTCGCGAGGTACAGAAACCGCTCGGCCGGGCGCGAGGTGATCCCGCAGAGCGTCCTCGACAAGGTCCCCTCGGCCGAGCTGAAACCGAACCAGAAGGACAGCGACACACTGCCGCCCTACGACGTGCTGGACGCCATCCTCAAGGCCTATGTCGAGGAGGATCGGCCGGTCGCCGAGATCGTCGCGATGGGCAATGACGCCGACATCGTCGCCCGGGTCGTCGAGATGGTGGACCACAGCGAGTACAAGCGCCGCCAGGCCCCGCCCGGCCCGCGGGTAACTCCCCGCGCCTTCGGCCGCGACCGCCGCCTGCCGATCACGAACCGCTTCCGGGGAGGGCCGGTGTAGGGCTGTTCCAGATGGTCGCACAGCAAGACAACGGATCCTCAGGCGAAGGCCACGGAGGCACAAGTCGCCTCCGCACTGCAAACTCGTGCGCGGCGTGGGGTATCGGGGCTGTTGCATCGCTGATGCTGGCCGCGTCATGGCCCCCGGCGCTCATTCTCATCGCCCCCGCGATCACCGTCGTCCTCGCGTTACTGCTGGTTGTGGCCGTCCGCCGCGAGCAAGCCGAGCGGCGTGCCGGGCGACTGGCGAAGGGGGAGGCGGTTCGGCCGGCATGGACGGCCGTCTCGGTCGTGCTTTCAGGGATTGTGTGCTTCGTATCGGCCGCCGCGGCTCTGGCGCTTAGTGGACTGACAGCATTGGCGCTGCGCCCTCCGTCGCCAAGCGCGCATGGCACCGTGTTTCGGCTGATTGGCATGGCGGCGTGTGTATCCGCGACGTCGGTGCTGATTGGGTTCCTCTGGTTGGCTGTAGCGCGCGCAGGTACGGTCCGGCGGGCAGCAGCAAGGCTGATGCTGGTATGCGGATGGCTAGGCGTGACGCTCGCGCTCGGTCTGCCGCTCTATCTGCGCGATGTCGTGAGCGAACGCAGCGGGGTGTGTCTCTATCACGCGAAGGAACTGGCATTGGCGCTGCGGATGTACGCAGACGACAATGACGCGCGACTCCCTCCCGCAACTGACTGGCAGGGTGTGCTAGAGCATTACTGCAGAGGATCAGCAACGTTCACATGCCCTGAAGCGCCGGGGATGGCCTCGGCATACGCCTACAATTCCGCGCTGGCCGGCGTGGCTTACCCGGGCCTGGCCATCCCAGGCGATGTTATTGGCATCTTCGAGAGCGACGCAGGTCCCAATGCCGCGGGCGGCCCCGAGTTGCTTCCCGACGAGCCGCGCCATTACGGCGGCGACAACTTCAGCTTCCCAGACGGCCACGCCGCATGGATCGCAAGGGCGCGCGCGAACGCGGGGAACGCTCGCGGCAAACCGATCTGGCTGAGAGAGCCACAGAAGCCCGTCAGGTGGCAGCCGTGACTCAGAGAGGGATCGGTTAGAGTGACTGCTATGGCGAGACGCAGAGGGTTCACGCTCTGGGATGTGCTGATAGTCGGGTTTCTCGTCCTGGTTGTGCTGATCATGGTCTACCCGGTGTTTGTGCGCGAGAGGGGCTCGCGCATCAACGTGTGCCTCTCGAACGTCAAGAACATCGCCCTGGCCATCCAGATGTACGTCGTGGACAATGGTAGCCACTTCCCTCCCGCCCCGATCTGGTGCGACGCACTCGACGAGTACGTCAAGAACCGCGATGTGTTTCGGTGTCCGCAGGCGCGGGGGAAGTCGGGGTGGGACTACGCGTTCAACGCGGCGCTCGACCGACAGGACTTCGAGAAGCTGCGCAAGCCTGAAGCCACGGTTGTCATCTTCGAAAGCGATCTCGGCCGAAACGCCTCGGGGGGTCGCCGGGACCTTCCCGCCGTGCCCCGCCACCTGAACGGCGACAACTACGGGTTTGCGGACGGGCACGCCTCTTGGGCCAAGAGAAAGGCATGGGGAGAGGACAAGAGGGGGAGTCCGATCTGGCTGAAGGAACCGGAGCAGCCCCTGTGGTGGCAGCCGTGAATGAGGTCCACGGCGCGCACGACCAGGGGAACCACAGATTTCGCGGATTACGCAGATGCAATCTGTGCAATCTGCGTAATCTGCGGTTGATGCCTTCTCCTAGCGGCGACTCGCCGTGCGCCCCTACCTGTACTTCTTGAACGCACTCGCCAGTCCCCGCATCCCCTCCGCAAGCACCCCTCCGTCCGACCCCAGGCCGATGAAGGTGAAGCCATCGGCGACGGTCTGCTCGAGCTGATCCGGCCTGCTCAGGAGAATGCCCGCGGCTTTGCTGTGGTTGCGCGCGGCGGCGGAGACCTTGGCGAGGGCGGCGCGGAAGCGGGAGTTGCCGAACTGCGTCGCGATACCCATGTTGAGGCTCAGGTCGAGCGGCCCCACGAATAGAACGTCCACGCCGTCAACAGCCGCGATCTCGTCTAGACGATCCAGCGTTTGCTCGGTCTCGATCTGGACGACCGTGAGCAGCTTCTCGTTGGCGGCCGCCAGGTATTCCCCTTGGGCAGCGCCGAAGCCGGCGGCGCGGGTGATGCTGGCCGCGCCTCTGATGCCCTGCGGGGGATAGCGCATGGCGGCGACCGCCTGCTTCGCCTCCGCCGCCGACGTGATCCATGGGATCACGGCTCCCGCCGCACCGAGGTCGAGCACGCGCTTGACCCTGGGTGCTTCATTCCAGGCAACGCGCACGAGGGACGCGGTCGGCGTCCCCGAGATCGCCTGCAATTGGTGCAGCGCGCTGTCGTGCCCGCCCGCGCCATGCTCCAGGTCCACCACCACCCAGTCGAATCCGGCAAGGCCGGCGATCTCGGCAGTGATGCTCGACCCGAGGTTCAGCCATGTGCCCGAGAGGATCTCACGCTTCAGCACACGATCGCGTATCCAGTTCATGCTGTCACCCTATCACATTGCTGCCGGGTTATTCGCTGGAGCGCGAAGCCCGTCCTGCCTGGTGGTCGGAAGGTGGGAGCGGCCGGGGCTGGAAGACTGGGCCGACAGCACTCATGCCGGAGGAGGCACGGAATGGACATCGGACTGCTCACTGCGCCGCTCACGGACAAGCCGCTCGATTACGTCGTCAGCTTCGCCAAGGCGAACGGGTTTCAGGCTTTGGAGGTCGTGTCGGGGCCAGGCAGCTCTCATCTCGACACCTCGGCGCTGTCGAAGGCCGACGCCGGCAAGATCAAGGACACGCTCGCGCGGGCTGGCGTCCGCATCTCCAGCCTTGCCTGGTATGCGAACCTGCTCGATCCCGATCAGGCGAAGCGCAACCAGATGAGCGCCGACATGCGCAAGGTGATAGATGCCGCGGTAGCACTGGGGGTGGAGGTGGTCTGCACACTGGCCGGCATGCCGCTGCCGGGCAAGAGCAAGATGGCGACTATCGAGCAGGACTTCCCGGCGGTGTTCGGGCCGCTCACCGACTACGCCGGCGGCAAAGGCGTGAAGATCGCCTTCGAGAACTGGTACGCGACCAACCTCCAGAATCTCGCCCACTGGCAGCGCGTTTTCGAGGTCGTCCCCGCGCCGAACCTGGGGCTGAACTTCGACCCCTCCCATTTGCACTGGCAGGGGATTGACTACCTCGCCGCAGTGGACGAGTTCAAGGATCGCATCTTCCACACCCACGCCAAGGACGTCGAGATCAAGCAGCACCTGCTGCGGCGGTTCGGCAACCAAGCTGACGGTTGGTGGCGCTACTGCATCCCCGGCTATGGGGAGATAGACTGGGGCGTATACATCGCCCGCCTGAGAGATGCTGGCTACGACGATGTGCTCAGCATCGAGCACGAGGACCGCGCCTTCGGCCCGGAGGACGGCTTCATCAAGGGCCAGCGCCAGTTGGCGCAGTGGGTGTAGGGCGAATCCCATCGTAAGTTGCCAACTTGCGCCACTAGCGCTATCATCGCCCACGGAGGCTGTGGATGGGCACGGACGAGGCGGCTCCAAGTCTCTTCCCCCAGGGCAAGCGACCGGCGAAGGGAGCGCGGGAGGAAGCTATGCCCCTCGCCGCGCGGGTGCGGCCTCGGACCCTCGACGAGTTCGTAGGGCAGGATCACATCGTCGGCCCCGGCACCTGGCTGCGCGCCGCCATAGAGACCGATCAGCTTTCCTCGATCATCCTCTATGGCCCCGCAGGCACGGGCAAGAGCACCCTCGCCCACATCGTCGCCCACTACACCAAGGCGAAGTTCGAGCCCTATAGCGCGGTCACCGCGGGCGTCGCCGATATCCGCCGCGTGACGCAACAGGCGCGCGAGCGGATGAAAGCGACGGGCCAGAAGACGATCCTTTTTGTAGACGAGATCCACCGCTTCAACAAGGCCCAGCAGGATGCGTTCCTGCCCTTCGTCGAGGACGGGACGATCACTCTCATCGGGTCAACCACCGAGAATCCGTTCTTCGAGATCAATGCGCCGTTGGTGAGCCGCTCTCGCATCTTCGTCTTCGAGCCGCTGACGCCGGCGCAGGTCGGCGCGATCGTTGACCGCGCGCTCGCCGATGGGGAGCGCGGACTGGGCAAGCTGGATGTCGAGCTGACTCCCGAGGCGCGCGACCATATCACAGATCTCTCCGGCGGCGACGCTCGCGCTGCCCTCAACGCGCTGGAGGCGGCCGCGCAGCTCGCCCGGCCCTCCGACGGCAAACGCGTTATCCGTGTGCAGACTGTCGAGGACGCAGCCCAGCGGCGCCTGCTCAGATATGACAAGGGCGGCGACACCCACTACGATGTGATCTCCGCCTACATCAAGAGCCTGCGCGGCGGCGACCCCGATGCCGCGCTCTACTGGCTCGCCCGGATGCTCGCGGCAGGGGAGGACCCGCGGTTCATCGCTCGGCGGCTGGTCATCCAGGCAGCCGAAGATGTCGGCAACGCCGACCCCATGGCGCTGGTGCTTGCGACCGCGGCCGCCCACGCAGTCGAGTACGTCGGCCTGCCGGAGGCGCAGATTCCACTCGCCCAAGCAACTGCCTATGTCGCCACCGCGCCGAAAAGCAATGCCTCCTACCTGGCCATTTCCCGGGCAAACGAGGACGTACGAAATCGAGTGGTGCCGCTCGTCCCCAAGCATTTGCGAGACGCGAACTACCCGGGCGCCAAGCAGTTCGGCCACGGCGAGGGCTACAAGTACCCGCACGACTACCCCGGCCACCATGTGCCCCAGGAGTACCTGCCCAAGGGCACCAAGTCGCGCCGCTACTACGAGCCGACCGAGCAGGGGTTCGAGAAGAAGATCAGAGCGCGGATGGAAGAATGGGAGAAACGGAGCGGAGAGCAATAGAGCAATGAAGCGGCCGGGCGAGAGAGGGAGGAAACAAAGGAGGCCAACCAGGCGGGCGGTGCTCGTCGCCGCCGCGCTCCTTGCGCTGTGCGCCCTGTTGCTCTTCATCACCGAGGGATGGAATCTGTTGCCCGAGGGCTATGCTCGGCAGTTCTGGCAGGCGATGTTCAACCACTGAGAGGCCGAAGCAGGGGCGAGCCCCTGCCGAACGGATATGGTGACGCGCGTTGCGGTTGCGATGAGTGGCGGGGTTGACTCCTCCGTCGCCGCCGCGCTTCTCGTCGAGCAGGGCTTCGAGGTCGTCGGCCTTACCATGCAGCTCTGGCCGCGCGAGCAGGAGGAGGACATGCCGCCCGCAATGCGCGGCTGCTGCGGCCTCGATGCCATAGACTCGGCCAGACGAGTTGCGCGCCACCTGGGAATCAGACACTACGTCCTCAACCTGCGCGAACCGTTCGAGCGCTTCGTCATCGAGCCGTTCTGCGATGAGTACGCGCACGGCCGCACCCCCAACCCCTGCATCCGCTGCAACACCTTCGTGAAGTTCGGGCCGCTTTTGCATCGGGCGCGGGAGATCGGGTGCGGGAAGCTCGCGACAGGGCACTACGCGCGGGTCGAATGTGATAAGACCGGGGGCAGATGGAAGCTCCTCTCCGGCATTGACCAGACTAAGGACCAATCGTACAGCCTCTACGGACTGACCCAGGAGCAACTCTCCTTTGCGCTCTTCCCGCTTGGCGACTTGACGAAGAAGGAGACGAGGCGGAGGGCCGTCGAACTCGGCCTGCCGGCCGCCGAAAGGGCGGAAAGCCAGGAGATCTGCTTCATCACTGGCGAGAGCTACCGCGAGTACCTCCTCCGCCGCCGACCGGAGGTCGCAACACACGGTGCCATCATGGACACAGAAGGGCGCGAGATCGGCCGGCACCGGGGGGTCGCCTTCTATACCGTCGGCCAACGGCAGGGCTTGGGGCTGGCGCGGCAGAGACCCCTCTATGTGGTGGCAATTGATGTCGAACGGAACCGGCTGGTCGTCGGCGACATGCAGGAAGCGCGGGCAAACGGCCTCGTCATACGGGAGGTGAACTACCTGTCAATCTCGGCGGTCCCGGAAGAGGGCCTCCGGCTCGCCGTCAGGATCCGGTCCGGCTCTCCCCTGGCGGACTGCACCGCCACGGCCGTCGGTGATCGGGTGCGCGTGTACTTCGACACGCCTGAGTGGGCAGTCTCGCCCGGCCAGGCCGCGGTGTGCTACGATGGCGAGGCGGTGGCCCTCGGTGGGGTCATCGAATCGGCCTTGTGATGCCGCCGAGTTTCGCCCCTGCTTCTTGCGGCGAAACTCATCCGCGGTGCTTCTGCCGCTACTGCGGCGATGACGGTTCGACAGCGATAGGAGTCTGCTGCATCACAGGAACAGCCTGTGATCCAGGAAACTCCTCAGAAGCAAGCGTAGGGCTCGTTAGGAGGATTGTCTTGCATCATGGCTGTTACCATGATGCAAGACAATCCGTAGGAGTGCGTGATGGCTGAAGTCGCTCTCGTTGCCGCGGCAATTGCCGCAGTCGCTCTCGTGATAGTCTGCGTACGGGCCTACCTTCTGCTCGTCCAAGCAGAGGCGGCGCTGCGCCGGCTCGACAAGCTGGTGGACACCGACCTCCGAACAGCGGTGCACTCGGTGGCTCGGGCGGCGCAAGGGGTTCAGCGAGCAGCAGGGAAGCTAGCGGAGGGCATAGAGCCCCTCAACGCCTGCCTCTGCAGAGCCGACCGCGTCAGCGAGAGGTTGGAGCCGGACCTGCTGGCGGTCTCGATGATACAGCCGGCGATCACCAGGATGAGCTCCTGGCTCGATGGAGTACGCAAGGGTCTGTCTGATATACGCGGACGTCGGCCTAGACGGCCGCCGCCTGGCGGCGGCATAGACACGGAAGCGGGGTAGGAGAGCGACATGACCACGCCCATCAAGATCGGCGCCCGGTCCGAGGATAGCGAGACCGCCGTCTTGTCCCTCGCTGGCGAGGTGGATGTTGCCAACGCCGGACAGGTCCGTGACGCCGCCCTCAAGCTCATAGCGGGAGGGACCAAGCATCTCGTCGTGGATCTGACGAGCACCGACTACATGGACAGCACCGCCCTGGGCACCCTGGTCGGGCTGCAGAAACGCCTCAGGGAATCGGGGGGCGAGGTGACAATCGCTGGCGCCCAACCGAGGGTGAGCAAGCTCTTCGAGATCACGGGCCTGACACAGGTCTTCCGGACGTATGAGGACGTGTCCGCTGCTCTCAAGGAGGTGCGGGGATGAGAACCAAGACCTCGGACCAGATAGAGATTCGTATTCCGCGCAGGGCCGAATTCGTCCGGATCGCCAGAAGCGCCGCCCTTGCCGTCGCCTCGCAGATGGACTTTACCTACGACATCATCAAGGACGTCGAGTTGGTCATCGGGGAGGCCTGCGCCAACGCCGTCGAGCACGTTGCTGACGAGAGCTGCGACGAGATACTCGTCCGCTTCAGCCTCGGCGATGACCACCTCACCATGGAGGTCATTGACCGCGGCCAGGGCTTCGATCCCGAATGCGTGGGGAAGCCGTCGGAAGAGCCCGACTGGGATGAGCCGGGGGGTCTGGGTCTCCTCGTCATCCGTCAGCTCATGGATGAGGTCACCATCGAGTGCAACCCCGCCACCGGCACCTGTGTTCGCATGGTGAAGCGGAAGGCAGGATAGCGATACCGATGACCTCGCGAGAGAGCGCGGAAACCGAAGAGGTGGAGCAGCCCGCGCCGCCCAAGCGCAAGGCGGGCGCGCGCGATGCCGCCACGCCCGAGCTGTTCGCCGAGTACCAGCGGACCAGAGATCCCCAGCTCCGCGATCGGCTCATCGTGTCTCACATGAACTTGGTCCGCTATCTTGCCCGGAAGTTCGCGAACCGGGGGGAACCCCTAGAGGACCTAACTCAGGTCGGCATGATCGGGCTTATCAACGCAATCGACCGCTTCGACCCCGGCCGCAACATCCGCTTCGCTACCTACGCAACGCCCACGATAGTGGGGGAGATTCGGCGCTACTTCCGGGATCGCGGCTGGGCTGTCAAGGTGCCGCGACGGCTTCAGGAACTCAACCTCGCCGCCAACAAGGCAGTCGAGCACCTGACGCAGCGTCTCGACCGCGCACCGACCACCGCCGAGCTTGCCGCGGAGCTCCACGTCAGTGAGCCCGAGGCGCTCGAGGCGGTGGAGCTGGGCGAGCTCTACGAGCTGCCGTCTCTCGACAGCGACATGGGCGGCGACTCCGACGAGACTCACGGCCGGCTCGCCGACTACGTCGGCCGGGTGGATGAGGAGATCGAGCGCTTCGAGCGGCACGCCCGGCTCGACGAGGCCCTCCGCGCCCTTACGCCCCGCGAGCGGACCATCATCGAGTTGCGCTTCTTCGACAACCTCTCCCAGACGCAGGTGGCGAAGCGGCTCAGCATCTCCCAGATGCATGTCTCGCGGCTCCAGCAGCGGGCGCTGACCAAGCTGCGGGAGGCGGTCCGCGACCAGGACAACGAGTAGGCGCAAGCGACGGCCGTCTCGACCGGGCTAACCTCCACCGCGCGAGCGGCCGGGCATGGAACGGAGCAGGAGCTTGGTGCCTGCGCCCGGATTGTGGCATTTCAGGCGCGAGGGTTCTCAGGTACCCCGGAGCGTCCACGACGTTTAGGCATCGGGTAAGGGAGGCGTAGCCACTTGGACCTGCCGACCGCGCTAGTCGCGCTCATCGTCGTCGCCGTCATCGCCTACATCGTCACCGTCGTGCACGCGGCGACGACCCACACCCTTGGCCGCACCTCCGAGCCCTATCAGCCCGAGGAGCGCCTTCTGGCCTGGCCAAAGTGGCTCTCTGGGCTGATCGGCGTTCTGCTCGTGATATGGCTCCTCTACCAGGTGCGAGGCATTCTGCTTCCTTTCGTCCTCGGCGCTGTCGTCGCGTATCTGCTTAACCCCGGCATCGCGCGTCTCGAGCGCCGCGGCTGGCCACGTGGCCGCGCGGTCGCGCTCGTATTCGGGGCGTTTCTCGCGGTGTTCGTGGGCGCGATCGTCCTGCTGGTGCCGGTGCTCGTGGAGCAGGCGCGCGATCTCATCACCCATTACGATCAGTATGCCCTTAGCGCCCAGCGATTCGCTCTCAGGCTCCAGGACGAGGCGAGGCTCCTCCCGCAGAACGCCCAGAACGTGGTCGGTGACATCGGCAAGAAGATCGAGATCTACGGCCGCCAGCTCCTCGACTCCATCCCCGCCATCCTCAACCGCTCTATCGCGCTTGCCTCCATGCTCATCATCACGCCCATAGTGGCGTACTGGCTATTGCGCGACTACAAACGCCTCGGGGGCAAGCTCCTTCGTGTGCTGCCAGAGCCGCGCCGCACGACCGCGCTGGAGGTGCTCGGCGAGATAAACAAGCTCGTCGGCAGCTACCTGCTGGGCATGGCTATCATGGTCGTGGTGGTAGGCGTCTACGCCTCGGTCGTGCTGCTCGTCGCCCGGGTGAAGTTCGCCGCCCTCCTGGGCATCGGCACAGGTGTGCTCTATCTCATCCCTTACATCGGCTATCCCGTCGCGATGGCAAGCATTGCCCTGACGATGGCAGTCGCGGGCCAGGGGATCGGTCCCATCCTGCTCGTGCTGGGCGTACTCTTCGGAGGCAACATCGCCGCCGACTACATCGTGACGCCGCGTGTCGTCGGCAGCCGTGTGGGCCTGCACCCGCTGGCGTTGATCTTCGCACTGCTGGCTGGCGCCTCGCTGCTCGGGTTCCTCGGAATGCTGCTGGCTGTCCCCACCGCGGGCGCGATCAAAGTCGTGCTGCTGCGGTTCTGGCCGGAGTTATTCACCGCCGGGCCGCCGGGCGACGGCGATGGCCAGCGCGGCGCGGGGAAGACAGACCTTCCCGTACCGATTGCACCAGATACCGAGAGCTAGCTTGTCATCGCTGTCCACCGAGGCGCTCGCCCCTCCGGGTGCGCGCCTCGCCCGAACCTGCTATAATCCCGGCCGTGGGGCAGAGCTTCCCCACGTAGGGCAGGAGCGTGCTCCTGCCCTGTCAGTAGATCCCCTGGGAGGTAGTTGAGCGTGACCAGCCTGCCTGACGGCCCGCGGACAGGCCGGGAGTTGCGGCGAAGCTTCCTCGATTACTTCGCACAGCAGAACCACCGTCTTCTGCCCAGCGCCCCGCTGAAGCCGACCGACCCTACCACGCTCTTCATGAGCGCGGGCATGCAGCCCTTCGTCCCCTGGTTCCGGGGGCTGATCCCGCCTGCCGCGCCGCGGGTCGCCACCTGTCAGAAGTGCTTCCGCGCCGATGACGTCGAAGAGGTCGGCCACACCCCCGTCCACTGCACCTTCTTCGAGATGCTCGGTAACTTCTCGTTCGGCGATTACTTCAAGCGCGACGCCATCGCCTACGCCTGGGAGTACGTGACGAAGGTGCTCTCGCTGCCTAAGGACCGGATCTGGGTCACGGTTCACCCCGATGATGGCGAGTCGCCGGGCTTCTGGCGCGAGGTGTCGGGCATACCCGACAGCCGGATCGTCCCCGATCCGACCAACTGGTGGGGGCCGGTCGGCAACTCCGGCCCTTGCGGCCCGGATACCGAGCTCTACCTGGATCTCGGCGAGGAGAGAGGCTGCGGGAAGGTTGGCTGCGGTCCTCTCTGCGACTGCAACCGCATGGACGAGTTTTGGAACCTCGTCTTCCAGATGTACAACAAGACCGAGTCGGGCGACCTGGAGCCACTGCCGAAGCCAGGGGTAGACACGGGCCTGGGCCTGGAGCGGCTTACCCGGCTGATGCAAGGCGTTCCCACCATCTTCGAGACCGATCTCCTCGCGCCCATCGTCTCCGCGGTTATCGCGCGAGCAGGTAGGGGCGACTCGCCGAGTCGCCCTCACGAGGTGGTCGCCACGAGGATCATAGCCGAACACACCAGGGCGCTCGCGTTCCTGCTCGCCGATGGCTTCACTCCGTCCAATGAAGGTGCCGGCTACGTGCTGCGGCGGTTGCTGCGGCGCGCCTATCGCTTCGGCCGCAAGCTGGGCATCGAGGAGCCGTTCCTCCACGCGCTTACTCCCGTCATCGTCGAGACGATGGGGCCCGACTACCTGGAACTGCGAGCGGCACAGGCGCGCATCCAGACCTGGTTGGAGCAAGAGGAGAAGCAGTTCGAGGAGACGCTGGAGCGAAGCCTCGGGCCGCTCATGGCTGCCATCGAACGGGCGCACGCGGCTGGCTCCAAGGCCCTGCCGGGAGATGAAGTCTTCAAGCTTCACGACACCTACGGACTGCCGAAGGAGATGGCCGCTGACATGGCGGCAGAGAACGGGCTGGCGCTCGACGAGGCGGGCTTCGAGCGGGCGATGGACGAGCAGCGCCGCCGCGCGCGCTCTCGCGCCGACGCGGACTTCGCCTTCTCCGTTCGCTCCGGCTATCAGAGTCTCGTGGGGAAGACCGTTTTCCTCGGCTATGGCGGGTGCGCGGCCGAATCCGTCACCGTCATCGGGCTGATGAAGGACGGAGATCCGGTCGAGCGCCTGGCCGAACGGCAGGAAGGCGAGCTGTTTCTCGACCAGACTCCGTTCTACGCCGAGAGCGGAGGCCAGGTCGGGGATCGCGGGACGCTTGAGGGCGAAGGCGTGAGGGCAGGGGTGCTCGACACGCACTACGCGGTCGAGGGCGCGCAGGCCCACAAGGTGCGCGTCGTTGAGGGTGAGCTTCGCGTCGGTCAGACGCTGTCGGGACAGGTTGACCAGGACCGCCGCCAGGCGATCGCTCGCGCGCACACCGCCACCCATTTGCTGCATCACATGCTTCGGAAGGTGTTGGGCGAGCACGCGGTGCAGTCGGGGTCACTGGTTGACGCCGACCGCCTGCGTTTTGACTTCGCCCACTTCTCCGCTCTGACCGATGATGAGCGGCGGCGGATCGAGGACGGCGTGATCGAGCTGTCGCTTCGCGATGAGCCACTCGACACCCAGGAGATGCGGCTCGAGGACGCGAAGCGCGTCGGCGCCACCGCGCTCTTCGGCGAGAAGTACGGGGAGTTCGTGCGCGTGGTTCGGATCGGCGGCTTCAGCAAGGAACTGTGCGGCGGGACGCACCTCACCCACGCCGGCGCCATCGGCGGCTTCGCCATCGTCAGCGAAGGCAGTATCGGCGCGGGGCTGCGGCGCATCGAGGCCGTCACCGGGCGAGAGGCGCAGGCGCTCGCGGTGCGCCAGCGCGAGCTGCTCGAATCCGCCGCCGGCATGCTCAAGTGCCGGCCGGAGGAGCTTGCAGGCCGGATCGAGGCACTTCATGCGGAGCTGCGAGAGAAACAGCGCGCGCTGAGCCGGATCGAGATGAAGGGCGCCGGTGCAGCCGCTGCCGACCTTGTTCAGCAGGCGTTGGACGTGAACGGCGTGAAGCTTGTCACCGCACGCGTGGACGGCATGAGTAGTGAGGCGATGCGTGCGCTCTCGGACGATCTCCGCGGTCGGCTTGGCTCCGGCATCGTAGTGCTCGGCGCGGTGCGCGAGGGCAGTGTCCAGTTCGTCGGCGCGGTGTCGAAGGATCTGGTGGACAAGGGCTACCACGCCGGCAACCTGATTCGCGAGGTAGCGAAGATCGCCGGAGGTGGGGGAGGAGGCCGGCCCGATTTCGCCCAGGCCGGCGGCAAGAACCCGGAGCGGCTCGATGAAGCGCTGGCGAAAGCCAAGGAGCTGGTCGCTGCGCAGGGGCGCTCGTAGCCTCCCAATGCTGCGCAGCACGGCGCCAGTCTCTCTCCTCTGCGCTGCCATGTTGCTTGCCACCAGTAGTCCCGTATTGGCGGCGGAGCCCAGCCCGATCGGAAGTCCCATCCGGCCGAGGGGCATACTCCTGGTGTCGCTTCCCCAGGTCTCCTGGAACCAGTTGCGGTCAGGCATGCCCAAGACCGACGCGCTCATGTCGGGCACCTACGCATTCCCGGCGATCTTCTCGGTAGCCCTGATGCCAATCGCTTCACCGGCCGATGCCGACCAGAACCGAACCTGGGTTACACTGGGCGCTGGGCGCGCTGCTGCCGGGGCCACTGTAACAGGGACGGTCTTGCCGGGGGGCGGCTTCCGAGTGGATGTTGCGCCGTTGAAGGCGGCCAACGACCGAGCGCATACGGGCGCCGTCCCTGGCCTGTTCGGATCAGAACTCCACGCACGCGGGCTGACAACCGCCCTGGTAGCCTACAACGCGGCCTCCGGCCGCTCGCGGCTCCCGCCGAGCGCGGCGACGGTCATGGATCAGGACGGGCGCATTGATGGCGGCGGCATATATGAGCCGGCTGAACTGACCCCCTTTGGCAAGCGGCTCGATCCCGCTCAAGTCGAATCAGCGATCACCGCCGAATTCAGGCGCCATCGCAAGATCGTGTTGCTTGACCTGACTGGCGTTGGACCGCTAACCCACGTCGACTCGCTGACGGCTGGTGCTGTGGCCGCAGCGCGCAGGCACGGGGTCTTGCCCTGCCTCGTCACCGCGCTCTCGCCGGCCTACCGCGAGAAGGACAGACGAGCGATGGGCATGGTCGTGATGGTGTTGCTGTACGATTGGGATATCCCTGTGTCCAATCTTCTCAGAAGTGCAAACACGCGCTGGCAAGGTGTGGTGACGGCCGCGGATGTGGCTCCGACGCTGCTCGCGGTGTGCTCGCACGAGGTCGGCATGGGCCGGTCGGCAGCCGGACGGATTATGGAAGAGGTCTCATCTCCTTATCCCGGTCCACTCGTGCGCCTCGACCGCCTCGACCGCATGCTCACCGACCAGTTCATCCTCGAGGGCAAGGCTGCCCGGCTCTACGTGGTCTATATGATGGCGCTCGCGGCGGCGACTGCCATTCTGGTCGGGCGGCGACGTGGCCTCAGGTGGCTCGCGATGCCGGCGCTGGTGGGAGTGGCACTCCCAATCGGGTTGCTGTTATGCCCGTTAGCCGGGATCGGACAGACGAGGCAGTTGGTTGCGGCATGCCTCCTGTCCGTGGTGCTGGGCGGGTTCGCTTTGTGGCCCGGGGCCGTTGGGCGGCCGCTGGGAATCGTACTGCTGAGCGGAGCGGCCCTCATACTAGCCGACCCGCCGCTAGGGAACCCGCTCATGCGCTTCGCGCCGCTCGGCTTTGGCGCGATCACAGGCGCCCGCTTCTATGGCATCGGCAACGAATACGTCGGCGTGCTCGGCGCGATGGCGCCCCTTGGCCTGGGGCTGATGCTCCAGGAAACCCCCCGAGCGAGATGGCTGGCGCCTATCATTGGTGCGGTCGTCGTGCTCGTGGTTGGCGCTCCCTGGTGGGGGGCAAACTGGGGAGGGTGTGTGTCTGTCGCAGCAGGGCTGCTCGCGACGTGGGTGGCGCTCGCCCCGCGGAGATGGTGGCGGCGGGCGATCATCGGGCTCTGCGGAGTGGTCGTCGCTGCCGCGCTCCCAGCGGCGCTAGACCTGCTCCAGCCCGAGTCGGCGCGCAGCCACATTGGGGCCGCCGCCTCAGCCCTCATCGGCGGGCAGCTCGAGGCAGTAAGGGAGATCGCCCTGAGGAAGATCGAGATGAACTGGCGCCTCGCGCAGCTCGCCTCCTGGTGGTGGCTGCTCGCGCCGGTGGCGCTGCTTGGCATCTGGGCATTGGTGCGGCGCGGCGAGAGCATCTGGCGCGGGGTCAGCAGCGCAGGTCTGCTGACCAGCGCGGCGACTCCGTCGCCGATCCGTGCCGGCTTCATAGGCGCGGTCGTCGCCGCGCTGGTGGGGCTGATTGCGAACGACTCGGGCATCGTTATGTTGGGCATGACGATGGCTGTGACGTTCAGCGCGTTCGTCTTCCTGCTCGCCCGAGCCGAGGCGGCCGCGGCATGAACTCCATAGGCCTGGATTTCGGGGAGAAACGCATCGGAGTCGCGGCCGCCGACCCGCTCGGTCTGACCGCCCGTCCCCTGACGGTGATCGAGAGGGCATCGCTCGACGAGGACATCGCGAGGATAGGCCAGATCGTGCAGCAGAGACGGGCGGAGAAGATCGTGCTCGGCCTTCCCCTCAACATGGACGGTACCGTCGGCCCGCAGGCGAGGCGCGTGCGCAGGTTCGCCGCGCGGCTGAAGCGCGCGATGGGCCTGGAGATCGTGCTCTGGGATGAGCGGCTGACCACGGTTGAGGCCGATGAGACGATGGGTCGACCGCCCTTCGCCAAGGCTTCGGGCGGCAAGGGAGTCGAAGAGTCGAGGAGTCGAGGTCCGTCTCGAGAGGAGCGGGAGAGGCGTCGCCGCCGGCGTGACGCTGTCGCCGCCGCGGTGATCCTCCAGGATTACCTCGAAGCCCAACGCAGGAGCGTCGAGGCGTGAGGCGGCGCAAGCGAAAGCGCGGCCTCGCCTTCTGGCTTGCCCTCGCCGTCCTGGCCACCGTAGCAGGTCTGCTAATCTGGGGCGTCTTCGTGCCGGTTGGGTCGAGAGGACCCCAGCTTGTCACCATCACGCGGGGAGAATCCGTCTCAGACGTGGCAATCATGCTTCGCCAGGAGAGGCTGATCCGAAGCGCCGACATGTTCGCCTTCGCTGCCTACACAACCGGGAAGTGGCGCCGCATTCAGGCCGGCCGACACGAGCTCGATGGCCGCATGTCGGCCATTGAGATGCTGGACGCCCTCTGCCGGGGCTCGCGGCGGGCCTGGCGCTGGCTCATCATCCCGGAGGGATACGACACGCGCGAGATCGCCGCCCGTCTGCAGCAGGACGGTCTTGGCCGCAAGGCGGCATTCCTCGAGGCGGCCGCCAGCCCGGCCCGTTTCACCGTGCCTTTCCCGCTTCCGGGCGGCAGCCTGGAGGGCTACCTGTTTCCTGATACGTATCGCACTGACTCCGGCGAGACGGAGTCCGATATCATCGTCCAGATGCTCCGGCGATTCGATCAGGTGGTATGGCGAGAGCTCTTCCAAGGGCGGGCCAACTACCGGGGAAGGTCGCTGCGTGATATCATCATCCTCGCCTCCTTGGTCGAGTGGGAGGCACAGCAGGACAAGGAGCGCGCCGTCATCGCAGGCGTCTTCCTGAACCGGCTCGAGCGCGGCCAGAAGCTCGAGTGTGATGCCACCGTGCAGTACGCATTGGGAGAGGACCGGAAGTCGCGGCTCATGAACGGCGACCTGCAGATAGACAGCGAGTACAATACCTACCTGCACGTGGGTCTGCCGCCGGGGCCCATCTGCAACCCGGGAGAGGCAAGCATCAAGGCGGCGATGGATCCGGCTGATGTGCCATACCTTTACTATGTGGCGCGGCCCGATGGTTCCCACCTGTTCAGCAACACCTTCGCACAGCATCAGGCGGCGATCGCCAGGGCGCGCAGGGGCCGGTAGAGGCGAGCCAAGATGACCGCAGGAACGCCGACAACACCCCAGCCCAGGCCGCCGCAGGCCGGCATGTGGCCGGCGCGCCGCCTCCCTCAGAGGCGGCTGTTGCCGCAGGTGATCGAGCTTGCTGCCATCATCGCCTTCCTACTGGTCACTTACCACGGGCTGCTCTGGTACTGGGAGTGGACCGCCCCGAAGGAGACGGCGATTCCGGAGGTCGTTGGCATGAACGAGCGGGAGGCGCTGCGAGTGCTCTCCTCGGCCGGCCTACGCCCCGAGGTGGCCGGTCGGAAGGCGAGCGAAGACGCCCCCTCCGGCGAAGTCGTCTCGGCCGAGCCGCCCCCCGGCAGGCAGGTGAAGGTTGGGCGAAAGGTTCGCCTGGTCGTCAGCTCAGGGTCCCGGTGGGCATTCGTGCCCGATGTGCGGGAGATGTCCGTCGACCGGGCGCGCGCCTTGCTTACTCAGGAGAACCTGGAGATCGGCAAGCAGCTTGCCAAGTTCCACGAGTCCATTCCCGTGGGCTACGTCATCACCCACAATCCGCCGCCCGACAAGAAGGTGCCTTGCGGCACCGCGGTGGACCTGGTTGTGAGCAAGGGCCCTGCGCCAACCGCCGAGCCGATCGAGGATGAGCGCAGGCCCGCAGTCAGAACAACGCGCGTCGAATACGACATCCCTCCCGGTGCGAGCCTACAGGAGGTCCGCATCGTGGTGGAGGATCGAAGGGGCGAGCGCACCATCTACCGCGACTTCCGCCGCCCTGGAGAGAGAGTCTCCGAGACGGTAACGGGCGAGGGCCCCGACGCAGTCGTACGTGTCTACGTCAGCGGTGTCCTTGCCGAAGAGAAACCCTTCTGAGCGGCCGACGCGCTGGCATGGCCATCTACCGTATCGGCATAGATGTTGGCGGGACCTTCACCCATGCCGTCGCCCTCGAGGCACGCGGGCTGGAGTTGATCGCCCAGTCGAAGGTTCCCACCACCCACCGCTCCGCTCGCGGGGTGGCCGAAGGTGTGGTGCAAGCGCTGAGGCAACTCCTTTCGGCTTCGTCAATCAGCGCCTCCGACATCAGCTTCCTCGCCTACAGCACCACCCAGGTCACGAACGCGCTCCTCGAGGGTGATGTCGAGCCGGTCGGCATTCTTGCTGTTGGTTCCGGACTTGAGGGGAGGCGGGCGGCGGGGCAGACTCGCATAGGTGACCTCGAGCTCGCTCCAGGTCGCCGACTGCGCACCCTCCACCGCTATCTCGATATCTCCCGATTTACAGAGCAGGCGGTTGACGAGTCGCTGGCCGCGCTGCAGGCCGCCGGCGCGGCGGCGATTGTGGCAGCCGAGGCATTCTCCGTAGACGATCCGCGTCACGAGCAGACGATCATGGCGCGCGCCGCCGCGATCGGCCTGCCAGCTACCGGCACTCACGAGATCACGGGCCGCTACGGCTTGCGCATGCGCACGCGTACCGCGGTCATCAACGCCAGCCTCCTGCCCAGGGCCATCGCCACCGCCGACCTCACTCAGGAGGCGGCAGTCGAGATCGGCATCACCGCCCCACTCATGGTGGTGCGCAGCGACGGCGGGGTGATGAGTGTCGCCGATATGAGGCGGCGCCCGCTGCTGACACTGCTCTCCGGCCCGGCGGCCGGCGTCGCCGCGGCGCTGATGTATGCGCGGGTGAGCGAAGGCATCTTCCTCGAGGTTGGAGGCACAAGCACCGATATCTCTGCCATCCGCCACGGCCGTGCCCTCCTGCGCACCGCCGAGGTCGGCGGCCATCGCCTCTTCATGAGGACCGTGGACGTTCGCACCCTCGGGGTCGCTGGTGGCTCGATGCCCAGGGTCACAGACGGCCGCCTCCACGCCGTCGGCCCGCGCAGCGCGCACTTCGCCGGGCTGCCTTATGCCTGCTTCAGCCCCGACGAGACGAAGGCTGCAGACAAGGTCGTGCTCATCTCTCCCATGGAAGGCGATCCCGGCGATTATGCCATCCTCGAAACCCGCGATGGCCGTCGGATCGCGGTGACCCTGACCTGCGCAGCCAATGCTGCCGGCAAGGTGCCAAAGGACGATTGGGCGTACGGCGACCAGGGCGCTGCCCGTGCCGCGCTCGCCGCGCTGGGCGGCCTGCTGCATCTGCCGCCTGAGGCGGCCGCGCAGGCGATGCTCGACGTCGCGGCCCAGGCGCCGGCATCGGTAGTCGAGGATCTGCTCGCCAGCCGCGGCATGAGCCGCGTCGGCACCGAACTGATCGCCGGCGGGGGGGGCGCCAGCGCGCTCGTGCCGGCCGTGGGCGAGAGGCTGGCCCTTCGGATGCGCGTCGCACCGAATGCTTCGGTCATATCCGCCATCGGCACCGCCCTTGCGCTGGTCCGCGAGGTCGTCGAGCGGACCGTCCCCGGTGCGACTGAGCAGGACGTTTTGAAGATCAGGGGCGAGGTCGTCGAAGCGGTGGTGCGCCAAGGCGCGGACCCCAACACCGTTTCGGTGGACATCGAGTATGATTCGCGCTCGGCCTTGCTGCGAGCTACTGCCAGCGGCCAGACCGAGCTGCGCGAGCGCGACCTCGCGCAGACAGAGATCGGCGACGAGGAGCGCAGGGAGGCGGCGGCGAAATCACTGGGCGTATCACCCAGCGAGGTCCAGCTCGCCGCCGACGCCGGGCTCCTCCGCGCCTACCGGGCCGATCGAGCCAGAAAGCGGTTGTTTGGCCTCCTGACAGAGCGCCATACGGCGGTCGCCGTGGTGGACGAGCAGGGAGTGGTCCGCCTGGTGCTCGCAGGCGGAGAAGCGGTTTCCTTAGCCGTTTCTCGGGCGCGGGAGACGCTGCCCAGCTTGATGGCGGGCCGCACTCGGTATGGTGACGCAGGCGCGGAGTTGCCGCAGCTCTTTCTCGGCGTCCGCGGGCGGATTGTGAACCTGTCGGGCCTGGTGGACCTGGCCCAGGTGCTGTCGCTCGCCGAGGCAGAGTTGGCGGGAACGGCCCAGGACGAGCCGGTGCTGGCGGTTGTCGCCCCTCGCGGGGTGTAAGCGACAGCCCGGGACTCCATTTCATCTAGGGAGGATATGCATGGCCGAAGCCGGCCGTTTGACCAAGGAGGAATGGGATAGCATCGAGCCGCTGCTCGCAGAGGCGGACAAGGCCACGCACGAGCGATTCGTTCAGAGCCCTGAGGCGCAGTCGCTCACTGGCGCCGCCGACAAGACGCCGGGCTATCTGCTGCTACAACACCTCAAAGAGCTGAACGACGAGGTCGCCATCAAGCTGTTCCGGGCGAGCGAGATGTACCACCACGAGATCACCCGCGCCGATATCACGGTGGCCTACCTCGCGGGCAAGCAGACCTGCTGCCCAGACGGTAAGTGCGAGTAACAGGAGCGGATCGTGCGGACGCATGAGCTCTTCGCGCCGACGCTGAGGCAGGTCTCGGGAGAGGTCGAGCTGACGAGCCATCGGTTGCTGCTGCGCGGCGGGTTCGTCCGCCAGCTGGCCGCAGGCATGTACTCGCTTCTCCCGCTCGGTCTGCGCGTCGTGCGCAAGATCGAGAACATCGTGCGGGAGGAGATGGACGCCGCCGGCGCTCAGGAGGTTCTCTTGCCCGCGCTGCATCCCCTCGAGCTCTGGGAACGCACCGGCCGCGCACAGTACTGGGGTTCGGAGCTTTTCCGGCTCCAGGACCGCACCGGCCGGTGGTTCTGCCTGGGCGGGACGCACGAGGAGGTCATCACCCTCATCGCAGCCGAGGCCAGGTCCTACCGCGACCTCCCCCTCACCCTCTATCAGATCCAGACCAAGTTCCGCGACGACCCTCGACCCCGCGGCGGCCTGATCCGCCTCCGCGAGTTCACCATGAAGGATGCCTATAGCTTCGACCGGGATGTCGCGGGGCTGGACGTATCCTACGACGCCATGGTGGCCGCCTACCATAAGATACTGGCGCGCATCGGTCTGCCCTACCACGTCGTGGACGCGTCCGGCGGCGGCATCGGCGGCTGGGATACGCGCGAGTTCGAGTTCGAGACCGAAGTTGGCGAGAGCCACTACTTGCGGTGCGAGTCGTGCGGCTACTCAGCCACCCCGGAGATGGCCGAGTTCCGGCAGGAGATAGCCCCGCCGGGCGAAGCCGAGCTGCCCATTGAGCGGGTCGAGACCCCGGACAAGCGCACCATCGAGCAGGTTTGCGACTTCCTCCGGGTGTCGCCCCGTCAGCTCGTCAAGACGCTGGTCTATAAGACCAGAGACGGGGTCGTGGCCGCGCTTGTCCGCGGCGACCGAGAGCTCAGTGAGGACAGGCTCAAGGCAGCTCTTGGCGTCCGGCAGCTCGAGATGGCGGACGCAGCCACCATCGAACGCGTGAGCGGCGCGCCTGTGGGTTTCGCCGGGCCGGTCGGCATCAGGGAAACGGACATCATTGCCGATGAGGAGTTGCGCGGCGAGCGGAGCTTCATCACCGGCGGGAACGAGGCCGACCTGCATCTCCGCAACGTCAACTGGGGGCGCGACTTCCAGGTGGACAGGTGGGCGGCACTCCGCAACGCCGAGCCAGAAGACCGTTGCGCGAAATGCGGAACGCAGTTCACCGGGCTTCGCGGTATTGAACTCGCCCACGTCTTCAAGCTCGGCACAGTCTACAGTGAGGCGCTCGACGCTTGTTTCCTCGACGAGGACGGCGTCCGGAAGCCGATGGTGATGGGCTGCTACGGCATCGGCACGACGCGCACGATGGCCGCCATCGTCGAGCACTTCCACGACGATTCCGGCATAGTCTGGCCGGCATCGGTTGCCCCATACCAGGTCGTGATCATCCCCGTCAACCACGATGACGAGGTCCAGCGCTCCCTCGCCGAGAACCTGTGCGCTCAGCTTCAGCAGCATGGCCGCGAGGTCGTCCTGGAGGACCGACCCGAGCGCCCGGGCGTGAAATTCAAGGACGCCGACCTCATCGGGATACCTGCTCAGGTCGTCGTCGGGCGGCTTGCCGGAGAGGGCAAGGTCGAGGTGCGCCGGCGCGGGGGCGAAAGCCGAACGGTTACCGTCGAAGAGGTGCCGGGCGCGGTGGCGAAGGTCCTTTCATCGAACCTTCCCGTGAGAGAGTGAGATGGACCCTGTCTCTGTGTTGGTAAAGCTCATCTTCGCCATCATCTGCGGAGGCATCGTCGGCTGGCAGCGAGAGGCGCGCGATAGACCGGCCGGCCTTCGTACCCACGTGCTAGCCTGTCTCGGCGCAGCAGTCTACACCCTTGCCTCGCTCTCCTTCACCGGGCCCAACTCCGACCCCGGGCGCGTCGCCTCCCAGGTCGCAACTGGCATGGGATTCCTTGGCGCCGGGACCATCATCCGCCACGGCAACGTCGTCAGAGGCCTCACCACCGCCGCCAGCCTCTGGGCGGTCGCCGCCATCGGGCTATGCGTGGCCATCGGCGGGGCCGCCTGGTGGGTCGCCGGAACGGCCACGCTGCTCGTGCTCGCCACCCTAACGCTGCTGCGAAGTGTCGAGAAGCTGTTTGTGCCGAGGGTGCACACCGCCATACTCACCCTCCGCCTCGCTGACGCGGGCGGGAAGATCGGGGCCATCCGTCAGTCGCTGGCGGAGCAAGGCCTCCGCCTCCAGTCTGTCGAAGTCCAGCGCATCGCTCCCGGCGGCGTCCAGGAGTTGCAGCTCCACCTCTCCCTGCCGGCGACCTGCGACCTGGTGGTGCTCGGCCCAGAGATTGCCAAGCTCGAAGGCTTCACCTCGCTCATCTGCGAGTAGGCCCGCACGGCTGCGTCAGCGGGCGCTCGCCAGCATGATGCCCCGCCTCTTGCGAGATAGACCGCCGAACCTGCGGTGGTCCCCCTCGCCCCCACCATGGACACGCTCAGCTTCCGTCACGGTGCCATTTCGTTCAGCATCGCGCGGCCCTTCGCCCACCTGACTCTCCGAACGCCCTCTGAAGCGAGTCGCGTCCGCCTTGCCAAACGCACCTCGCCTGTGCTATACTGACGTTCGAACGACGTTGTTGCCCGCTGGGAGCATGCTCTCAGCCTACGGACCGAAGAGTGGGAGTTGTCCCACTCTTCAACGTTAGGGAAGGTGGTTGGAGATCGGTCCGAGCGTGCCTCAGAACCGCCCTATTGGCGCGGGTCCGGCAGCCGGATGGAACTGAAGGGACGGCTTGGGGAAGCCGACGAGAATGCAGGTGGACTTCGTACAGGCGCTGCGTGATATAGGCAGGGAGAAGGATATCCCGCTCCAGACGCTGAGCGAGATAATCGAAGCCGCGCTTGTTTCCGCCTACAAGAAGCACTTCGGCGCTACCTGCGAGATCCACGTTGACATTGACTGGGACAACGGGACCGCCACGGTGTTCTGCCGCAAGAAGGTCGTCGAACACGTAGAGAACCCGCATACCGAGATGTCCCTCGCCGAGGCTAGGCGGCTCGACCCGACAGTCCAGCAGGAGGAGTTTCTCGATATCGAGGTCTCCCCCACCGATCTCGGCCGGATCGCCGCCCAGACCGCCAAGCAGGTTGTGGCCCAACGCATACGCGAGGCCGAGCGTGACATCATCTACGAGGAGTTCAGCAACCGTGACGGTGACGTCGTGACCGGCGTCGTCGCCCGCCGCGACGGCCGCACGGTTTTCATTGACATCGGCAAGGTGGAGGCAATCCTGCCTGCCTCCGAGCAAAGCCCGCTCGACGGCTACCGGCCCGGGGAGCGCATCAAGGTCTACATCCTGGAGGTCAAGCGCACCACCAAGATCCCCCGGGTGCTGGTGTCACGCAGCCACCCGGGGCTGCTCCGCAAGCTGTTTGAACTCGAGGTGCCGGAGGTCCACGAGGGCATCGTCGAGATGAAAGCCCAAGCCCGCGAGGCCGGGGCGCGGTCCAAGATTGCCGTCGTCTCCCGGCAGGAGAGCGTAGACCCCGTCGGCGCCTGCGTCGGCCACCGCGGCAGCCGCGTCCAGGCGGTGGTGGACGAGTTGCGGGGCGAGAAAGTTGACATCGTTCGCTGGAGCGACGACCCCGCGAAGTACGTCATGGGGGCGCTGAGTCCGGCCAAAGTGAGCCGGGTCACAATAGACCCCGCCACTCGCGCGGCAACTGTTATTGCCCCGGACAACCAGCTCTCGCTCGCCATCGGACGAGAAGGACAGAACGTTCGGCTTGCCGCCCGGCTGACGGGTTGGCGCATTGATATCAGAAGCGAGGCCCAGGCCGCTCAGGAAGGCGCCGCGCGGGCGGCCGCCGCTTCCGCTCGCGCAGAAGCGGAGACACCCGAGGAGCCGCCTGTTGTAGGCGAAGCCGACATTTTGCCCGGGGACGAGCCCGTTGACGCCGCGGCTGAGATGCCTGCCGAGGAGACCCCCGTGCCGCCCACCCCCGCGGAACCAGGCGACGGCGACGACGGCGGGCCGGCGGCCTGCGATGAGGCCGCTGAGGCGTCGGCCGGAGTTGGATGAAGCGGCCACCGCATGTGCCTCAGCGCACTTGTGTCGCCTGTCGGCAGGGCCGCCCGAAGGCAGAACTGCTGCGCATAGTCCGTACGCCAGCAGGGCTGATCGAGGTGGACCCGGCGGGCAAGGCCGCCGGACGCGGTGCCTATATTTGCCGCAGCGAGGCCTGCGCCGAACGCGCGGTCAAGCAGAAGAAGCTGAACCGGGCGCTGGGAGCGCCCGTCGGCGAGGACGTCCTGAATACGATCAGGCGCCTCCTCGGTTAGCAGGGCGGGTCGGTGCCGGCCTTGCTTTGGGAGTGCTATGAGAGTCTATGAGCTCGCAAGTCAGCTCGCTCTATCGAGCCGCGAGATCCTGCTCCTCCTCGAGGAGCTGGGTGTCGGCGGCAAGACCGCGAGTTCAGCAATTCCTCCGATCTACCTCTCGCAGATCCGATCCCGACTCAGCGGCGAAGCCCCTGCCTTCCCACAGCCCCGGGCCCCCGTTGCGCCGGCGTCATCGGATGTCAAGCCAAAGGTCGTCCCGACCGCCGCGCCAGAGCCGGAAGCGCCTACTCCGGTCCTCGAGCGCGTCGCCGGAGAAGACGGCGAGCGCCTTCGCCTGAGGGCCCCGTTCACTGTCGCCGACTTCGCCACCGCCCTCGACACCGACGCTGAAAACATCGTCAGGGCAGCATCCGACCTCGGCGAGGCGATCGGGCAGAACGACGTCATCCCGTCCGAGTTGGCCATGCTCATCGGCGAGCAGTGGGGCTACTCTCTGCACATCGAGGAGCCAGAACCCGTCGAAGAGACGCCCGCACCCGAGCCGGAAGCGATCCCGGCCGAAACCGAAGCCGTTGAGGAGGCGCCCAAGCCCAAGGCGAAGACCGCCGGGAAGCCGGTCTTGCCTCCGCTCCGGGTGGTCCCGCGTCGCATTGCCCCGCCGGACGCGCCGCTCCGGCCGCCGGTCGTCACTGTCCTCGGGCACGTTGACCACGGCAAGACGACGCTTCTCGACGCTATTCGGCACACCAAAGTAACCGCTCAGGAGCCCGGCGCCATCACCCAGCACATCGGCGCCTATCAGGTCGAGGTTAACGGCAAACCCATCACCTTCATAGACACTCCGGGCCACGAGGCCTTCACTGCTATGCGCGCGCGTGGCGCGCAGGTCACTGATATCGCTGTGCTGGTCGTCGCTGCCGATGATGGTGTCATGCCCCAGACCCTCGAGGCGATAGACCACGCCAAAGCGGCCGGCGTTCCCATCATCGTCGCAATCAACAAGGTGGATCGCCCCTCTGCCTCCCCCGACGCTATCAAGCAGCGGCTCTCCGAGCGCGGTTTGGTTCCTGAGGAGTGGGGCGGCGACACCATCTACGTCAACGTCTCCGCCCTCGAGCAGACCGGCATCGCAGACCTGCTCGAGATGGTCTTGTTGGTGGCGGAAATGCGCGACCTCCGTGCGCTGCGGGAGAAGCCGGCAGAGGGAGCCGTGCTCGAGGCCGAGCTTGACAAGCGCCGCGGCGCGGTGGCTACGCTGCTGGTCCAGGAAGGCACCCTGCACGTCGGGGACTCCATCGTGGCCGGCCCCGTCGCCGGCAAGGTGCGAGCCATGATGGACGACCGCGGGCGACGGGTGACCGAGGCGGCACCCTCCACCCCGGTGCAGGTCATGGGGATCTCCGACGTCCCCGAGGCAAGCGAGCTCTTCCGGGTCGTCGAGAGCGACAGGACCGCCCGCTCTCTCGCGGCTGCGCAGCAAGTGACCCAGCGGCAGAGCCAGTTGCGGCCTACCGGCCCCAGCTCCATGGCCGACCTCTCGCAACTCTTTGCCACTGGGCAGGTGAAGACCCTTAACCTGATCCTGAAGGGAGACACCCAGGGCACGGTCGAGGCGATAGCAAACGCGCTCCGCCAGATCGTAAGCGAGGAGATCAGCGTCAATATTCTCCACACCGGTGTCGGCGACGTGACCGAGTCCGATATCAGCCTCGCGGCCGCCACCAAGCCAACGGTCACAATCGGGTTCCAGGTCGGCGCCGACACCCAGGCCCGCCGGCTCGCCGCCGACGAACGGGTCGAGATCCGGCTCTACGAGATTATCTACGACGTGCTCGACGATGTGCGCGACACCATGCTCGGCATGCTCGAATCCAAGTTCGAGGAAGTGGTGATCGGCCAGGCGGAGGTACGCGCCCTCTTCCAGTCATCCCGGCTCGGCACCATCGCCGGGTGTTATGTGCTCGACGGGCGCATGGTCAGAGGCGCAAGCGCACGGGTAAAGCGGCGCGGTGAGGTCGCATGGGAGGGGACAATCGCCTCCATGCGCCACCTGCAGGAGGATGTCACCGAGATCCAACAGGGGTTCGAGTGCGGCATCGTCCTCGCCGGGTTCAAGGATCTCCAAGCGGGCGACCTGATCGAGTGTGTGGAACAGCGGGAGCTTCGCCGCTCCGTTCTCTAGCGCCCGCCGCGGGGCTGGGCGCGTCTTCCGGCCCCCCCGCCGACTGTCATGCATATTGCAGCCCTCCGAGTACGGCTCGAGATCACCAGCAGCCTTACGCTGAAGGACAAGCGCCAGGTCATCCGCAGCCTGCTCGATCGGATCCGCAGCCGCTTCAACGTCAGCGCGGCTGAGATCGGTGAGAACGATTCGATCAGGTACGCGGAGCTCGCCGCGGCGGCGGTGGCCAATGACCGGCCGTTCCTCGACAGGATGATGGCGAAGGTGCTGGATCTGATCGAGGGCGAGCCCCGGGTCGTCTTGCTCGAGCAGGAAATTGAGTTCCTGTAGGGGAGGGGAGTCCGATATGCCATCCCAACGCATCGAGCGCGTGGAGAAGCTCCTCCGCTCGGAGATCAGCTCTATCTTGCTGAGGAAAAGCAAGGATCCGCGAGTCAGCGAGGTGACGGTGACCGAGGTGGACGTCAGCCCCGACCTCAAGAACGCCACCGTCTTCTTCAGTGTCTTGCGCGGCCCTGACGAAGCGTCTGCGGCCGAGGCGGGATTGCGGAGCGCGGCCGGCTTCATCCGCTCCGAGCTGATGAAGGTGCTGAACCTCCGCCCGATGCCCGTACTGGAGTTCCAACTCGACCGCTCGCTCGAGCGCGGCTCAGATACGCTCGACCTGCTGGATCGTATCCGCCATGAGCACGAAGACAACGGCCCTCTCCCAGGCGAGTGAGCTGCTCCGCCGGGCCCGGAGCTGCTACATCGGCTCTCACATCCGCCCCGACGGCGATGCCCTCGGTTCGCTGCTGGGCCTCTCGCTCGCCATCGAGAGGAGCGGCCGCCGAGTGGCCGCCCTTCTTGCCGACCCCGTGCCGGCGAACTACCGCTTCCTTCCCGGAGCTGACCGGGTGCTTCACGAGCCACCCGCCTGGCAGGCCGACCTCGGCATTGTCGTGGACTGCGACGGGCTGAGCCGTCTGGGCTCGTTGGAGCCCGCATTCGACGCGCTGCCTTACCTCATAGACATAGACCACCACCAGACAGATCACGTCTTCGGGCAGGTCCACCTTACAGACCCTGGCGCGGCCGCCACCGGCGAGATCGTCCACCGGCTTCTCCTGCAGCTGGGCCTGCCATCGGATCCAGAGGTGGCGACCTGCCTCTACGCGGCTATACTCACCGATACTGGCCGATTCTGCTTCGGGAACACGACGGCTGCAGCTCTCCGCATCGCCGCCGAGCTGGTGGACGCTGGAGCCAACCCCGACCTCATCGCTCACAGGATATACGAGGAGCGCTCAGTCGCCGCTATGCATCTGCTCGGGCTCGCCCTCTCGCGACTTTCCGCTGAGCTGGACTCCCAGCTGGTCAGCGCCACTCTGACGCGAGTGGATTTCGCCGCCACCGGCGCCGAATCGAGCGATACCGAGGGCATCATAGACCACCTCAGAGCCGTCGGCGGGCCAAGGGTCGCGCTGCTGCTGGTCCAGCCGGAAAAAGACGATGTCCGCGTGAGCCTTCGCTCCGATGGCAGCGTTGACGTGAGCGAGATCGCCCTTCGTTTCGGAGGGGGTGGCCATCGAATGGCGGCGGGCTGCACCGTAACCGGATCCACCGAGGACGTCAGGCGGCGTATCATCGACGCGGTGGGCGATACCCTTGCGGGAGGCCGTACTGACCATGCCAGCTGAGGGCTTCCTCAACCTGCTGAAGCCGCCCGGCATGACCTCGCATGATGTAGTGGCCTGGGCCAGGGTGCAGCTTGGTATCAAGCGCATCGGCCACCTGGGGACCCTCGATCCGGCCGCGGCCGGAGTACTGCCTCTCTCGCTCGGCCGGGCGACACGGCTCTTCGACTACGCGGCCGGCGCAGACAAGGCCTATCGAGCGGAGATCGCCTTCGGCTTGCAGACCGATACCCTCGATGCCGAGGGGGCAGTCATCTCCACCGGCGACGCCGGCGGCCTAATCGCTTCCGAAGTCAGCGCCCTGCTGACGCTGTTCACCGGCCCGGTGGAGCAGACGACGCCAGCGTTCTCCGCCGTCTCCGTCGGCGGCCGGAGATTGCATGAGCTAGCGCGAGCAGGAGCGGAGGTGACCGGCCCCAAGCGGCAGGTCACGATCACCAGCCTGGAGCTGGTCGAGTTCATCCCAGGCCATCGAGCCTACGCGCTGCTGGACATCGTATGCAGCCCGGGAACATACATTCGGGCGCTGGCAGACGATCTCGGGCGGGCGGCCGGCTGCGGCGCCTGCCTTGGATTCCTCGTGAGAACGAGAGCGGGTCGTTTCCAGCTTGGCGACTCGAACACACTGGAGGAGATCGCTGAGCGCGTCGCCGCCGACACTATCGGCCAGAGCATCCTGCCTACGGACTGGCCCCTGGCCGATCTGCCCGAGGTCGCCCTGAATGCCCGCGATGCACTGGCGTTCCTTCACGGCACTGTCACCCACACCACTAGCGGGCCAGCCGAACGTGCAAGAGTTCATGGACCCAGCGCGCTCTTCCTTGGCCTGGGCGAGGTTCTTCCCGGGGGCGCCCTGCGGCCTCGCTTGGTGCTTCGCTCAGAGGACGAGTTGCCAGTATGAAAGTCCTCTGGGGTATCGAGCACCGAGTCAGCAGGCCAACGTGCCTGGCCCTGGGCGTGTTCGATGGGGTCCATCGCGGCCACCAGGGCGTGATCGCGGCTGCCGTCAGCCAGGCGCGGTCCATCGGTGCGACACCGGCGGTGCTCACTTTCGACCCGCATCCCGCAGCCGTTGTCGCTCCCCGCGGCTCGCCTCCACTGCTTACCACGACTAACGAGAAGATAGAGTCCATCCGCCAGCTCGGTGTCAAGCTCGTCATCATTGCCCCTTTCGACAAGGCGCTCGCCGACATGCCGGCCGAGGTATTTGTCGCCGAGGTGCTGGTGCGGCAGCTCCGGGCCCGTTGCGTTACCGTTGGGTTCGACTGGCGGTTCGGCGCAGGTGGACGGGGCACCCCGGCCCTGCTCAAGCGTCTCGCAGCTGTTCACGGCTTTGGCGTCACGACCATCCCCGCCGTTGTAGCTAAGGGCTTGCCTGTAAGCAGCACCCGGATTAGAGGACTGCTCCTCCACGGCCGAGTGGAGGAGGCGAACGAGCTGCTCGGGCGGACCTACAGCCTCACCGGGCGCGTCGTCGCCGGCCACCGGCTCGGTCGCACCCTCGGGTTCCCCACTGCCAACCTCGACCCTCCTGCCGAGAAGCTCATCCCTGCCGACGGCGTTTACGCCTGTTGGGCAGGGGCCTGCCCCCCTCATGGCCAGCGGTCGAGCAAGCTATGGCCGGCGCTGGGATACATCGGCTCTCGCCCCACCTTCGGGGGCGACGGCCGGCGCCGTGTTGAGGTGCATCTCCTCCAGCGTCGGGGCCCGGTCGGCGTAAGGGGCGCTTCGCTCCGTACGGAGTTCGTCTCCCGTCTGCGCAGGGATCGCCGTTTTCCGTCAGCAGAGGCGCTTGTCGCCCAGATGCAGGCAGACCGCGTCGGGGCCGACGTGATCCTTGGCGCTTTACAGAGAACCTGGGATTGTGCTATTGTGTCGTGTCGCGCCCTGGCTCCGGCCTCGGCGTCGGACAGGGAAAGGAGCAGCCGTGCCGCTGGTCAAGGACTTGAAGCAAGGGATCGTCGACGAGAACCGCATTCATCCCAGTGATACCGGATCTCCCGAGGTCCAGGTGGCCCTTCTCAGCGCCCGTATCAATCAGCTGCAGGGTCACCTGCAGCAGCACAAGAAGGATCACCACTCGCGCCGCGGCATGCTTGTCATGATAGGCAGACGCCAGAGGCTGCTCGACTACCTAAGCAGGGCCGACATCGAGCGCTATCGAACGCTGATAGCGAAGCTCGGCCTGCGCGACAAGACCAGAGCCCGGCGGTAGCAGCGCAAGCTAACGCCGCCCGTTTCTAAGGCAGCACCCGCGCACTGCGCGGTTGTCGTTATTCAACACAAGACAAGGGAAACGCCGCAGACGTCAGGCATACCTGCCCTTCTTCAAGGAACTGCCCTGAACCCATGTGTGCCGTGGCCTCCTCGCCAGGAGGCCATGAAGGTGCGCCAGCCGGCGCCGGCAGACACAGGTGCAGGAAGTGTTCCTACCGGGGAAGGGCCGGAAATGCCGTGGGCGCCCCCGGATCGTTCTCCCGGATAGGACACGAAGTGGCATTGGAAAGCTGTGACCTCGGCGGGCGAATCGTCTCCGTCGAGACCGGGACTCTGGCGAAGCAAGCCGACGGGGCGGTATGTGTTCGGCTGGGGGACACCATCGTCCTCGTGACGGTCGCAATGGCTGCCCCCCGCGAGGGAGTGGGCTTCTTCCCTCTCCTCGTTGACTTCGAAGAGAGGATGTACGCGGCCGGCAAGATACCCGGCGTCCGTTACATCCGTCGCGAGGGCCGGCCAAGCGAAAACGCTACCCTCTCCGCCCGCCGCATTGATCGGTCCATGCGCCCCCTCTTCCCGAAGGGCTTTAAGAACGATATCCAGATCGTCGCGACCGTCCTCTCCGCCGATCTCCAGAATGCCGCCGATATCCCGGCAATGGTGGGCGCCTCCGCCGCACTGTGCGTCTCCTCTGTTCCCTTCCTCGGGCCGATCGGCGCCGTGCGCATCGGCCGGGTGGACGGCGCCTTCGTCATCAACCCGACCTACGCTGAGCGCGATACCAGCGACCTCGACCTCATCGTCGCCGTTGCCCCCGATGGCGTGGCCATGCTCGAGGGGATGGCCGACCAGCTCTCCGAGGCCACCATGGCCGAGGCCATTGAGTTCGCCCTGCCCTATGCTCAGCAGGTCCTCGAAATGCAGCGCCGACTGGCGGCTGCCGCGGGAAAGCAGAAGATCGAGTTCGCGCCTCTCAAGATCGGCGACGACATCCAAGCAGCTCTCAGCCAGTTGTCCGGGACGCTCCGCGCCGCCATCCAGGACCCTGACAAGAAGGCGCGGGAGCAGGCCACCGTCACAATCCTCGAACAGCTCCGCGCGGATCTTGCCGAGCAATTCCCCGAGCGCCTCGCTGAGATTCGGGCCGGGCTAGACGACCAGATCGAGGCCGAGCTGCGCGGGCTGATCCTGGATGAGGGGCGGCGTCCCGACGGCCGCGGACCGGAGGACATCCGGCCGCTCTCCTCCGAGGTGGGACTGCTCCCCCGCGCCCACGGCTCCGCTCTTTTCACTCGGGGGCAGACTCAGGTCATGTCGGTCGTGACCCTCGGCGGCGTCGGCGACGAGCAACTCATTGACGACCTCGGCGTCGTCGAGTCCAAGCGCTTCATGCACCACTACAACTTCCCGCCCTACAGCGTGGGCGAGGTCCGTCCCATGCGCGGGCCCAGCCGCCGGGACCTCGGCCACGGATCGCTCGCCGAGCGCGCACTGCTGCCCCTGCTCCCCGACGAGGAGGCCTTCCCCTACACCGTCCGGGTAGTCTCCGAGGTGCTGGAGAGCAATGGCTCGAGCTCCATGGCCAGCGTCTGCGGCAGCAGCCTCGCCCTCATGGACGCAGGCGTACCCATCCGCGGCGCCATCGCCGGCATCTCCATAGGCCTGGTTACCGACGGCCGCCGCCGCCAGCTCCTCACCGATATTCAGGGGGTCGAGGACTTCAACGGGGACATGGACTTCAAGATCGCCGGCAGCCGGGACGGCATCACCGCCGTCCAGCTCGATATCAAGCGCCACGGTCTGTCGGCTGAGACGATCCGCGATGCCCTCGCTCAGGCACAGCGCGCCCGCGCGGCTATCCTGGATGCCATGGAGAAGACCATGGCATCCCCGCGTCCCGAACTCGCACCCCACGCGCCGCGTGTCTTCACCATGCACATAGATCCCGAGAAGATCGGCGATGTCATCGGCCCGGGTGGCAAGATGATCCGCAAGCTCGAGGCCGACTTCGAGTGCAAGATAGATATCGAACAGGACGGCCGTGTCTTCATTGCCGCCCCCGATCAGCTCCGCGGCGAACAAGCGGTCAATGCCGTGCAGGGTCTCACCCGCGACGTGAAGGTCGGCGAGACCTACACAGGCAAGGTCGTCCGTATCACCCCCTTCGGCGCCTTCGTCGAGCTGCTTCCGGGCCGGGACGGCCTCCTACACATCTCCCAGATCGCCCATGAGCGCATCGAGCGCGTCGAGGATGTCCTCCGCATGGGAGATGACGTCGAGGTCCGCGTAATCGAGATAGACCCCCAGGGCAAGGTCCGCCTCAGCCGCAAGGACCTTCTACCAGGCGGCGACGGGGGGGAAGAGCCCCGCGAGGGCAGCCGGCGCGACTCGGACCGCAGCGGCGACTCGGGGCGCCCTCGGCGCGGTCGGGGACCGGACCGGCGCTAGACCCGCCACCTCGTCGCGGGCTTCCGCAGCCCCGCCGAGTCATCATAGCCCGGTGAGACCGTAAGGAGGGAGCCCTGCCATCCGCTCCGTCAGGTCCGCACGTCCAGAGTACCGTGCTCCCAAACGGCGTCCGCGTGGTCACCGAGCGGGTGGAGCACGTGGACTCGGTCGCGCTTGGCATCTCCTCGCTCACCGGCTCGCGCCAGGACCCTCCCGGCCGCGAGGGCGTCGTCCATTTCCTCGAGCACGTTCTCTTCAAGGGCACAACCTCTCGCAGCGCCCGCCAGATCGCCGAGGTCGCCGACGACATCGGCGGCAACGTCAACGGCCTGACTGACCGGGAGGAGTTGTACCTCTACGCGCGTACCGCCGCCGATCACGCCCAGCTTGCCCTCGAGCTGCTTCTCGATCTGCTACTGAACTCAACCTGCGGCGAGGAGGAGGTGGCCCGAGAACGGGAGGTAGTGTGGCAGGAGCTCGCCAACGTCCAGGATGTCCCCGAGGACTGGATGCAGGAGATGGTCCCGCCCACGGTCTGGCCCAACCATCCCCTGGGCCGCGCCCTGATGGGTACGCGGGAGACCGTCATGGCGATCGCCCCCGAGTCGCTCAGGACCTTCCTCGCCACTCAGGTCCATGACGCCGCCCGGCTGGTTGTGGTCGGCGCCGGCCGCGTCGACCACGACCTGGTCGTGAGGATTGCTGAGCGCTTCCTCGGACACCTCGGCTCTCGCCGACCGGAACCCGACGGGCCGCCGCCCCGATTCCACAGCGATAGAGTGCTTATACCGCAAGCCGGCCACCAGGTCCATTTCTGTCGGGTCTCGCCCGGCATCCCACGGACCGACGATACCCGCCACACCTTCGCCGTGCTTGAGACGCTGCTTGGCGGCGGCAGCAGCTCGCGACTCTTCCAGGAGATACGCGAGAATCGCGGGCTCGCCTATGACATCGGATGCTACCTCATGCCCTATCGCGACGCCGGGCTCTTCGTGATCACGGGCGGCGCCGCGCCGGGCAAGTTCCAGCTCGTCCTCGATCTTGTCGAGCAGGAGGTCGCACGGCTGCGGGCCGAAGCCCCGACGCCTGAGGAGTTGGCGCGGGCGAAGGTGCAGCTCAGGGTCTCCCTTGCCCTCGCCGCCGAGAGCATGTGGTACCGCATGCATCACCTGAGTTCGTCGGAGATCTACTTCGGCCGCGCCATCTCCTTCGACGAGATCGCCGCAGGCATCGAGCGCGTCACCGCAGAAGACGTCCACCGGCTGAGCCAGACTGCCCTCGCCCCGGATGGGTGCGCGGTGGTCGCAATCGGGCCGACCAACAGCGGCGGAGGCTGACATGACCCAACTGCGAGTGCTCGTCGTGGGCGCTTCCGGGCGAATGGGCTCTGAGGTCGTTCGGGCCGTGACCAAGGCCGACGGCCTCGCGCTCGTCGGCGCGGCGGATCGGACGCGGGTAGGGGAGGACGCGGGGATGGTCGCCGGTGTTCTTCCTGCCGGGGTCGTCATCACCGACTCTCTCAGCGACGCCATCGCCCAATCCTCGCCCGACGTCATCGTTGACTTCACCATCCCCGATGCCGTGATGGGCAATATTCGCACCGCGCTCAAGGCCGGGGTCGCCTGCGTCGTCGGCGCTAGCGGCCTGACCGAGCAGAACCTATCGGAGATCGCCGCCCTGTGCGACGAGCGGAAGACACCCGCCTTCGTCGCGCCCAACTTCGCCATCGGCGCAGTGCTCATGATGCAGTTCGCAGCTCAGGCCGCCCGCCACTTCGGCTCCGCCGAGATAATCGAGCTTCACCACGCCGACAAGCTGGACGCTCCATCTGGGACTGCCCTCCGTACTGCCCAGCTCATGGCATCTGTCTCGGGCAGCCAGTTCGCCGGCGGGCAGTCGGCCGACGGTCGCGCTGCCCGCGGCCAGACCGAAGGCCGCATTCATATCCACAGCGTCCGCCTTCCCGGCCTCGTCGCGCATCAGGAAGTCATCTTCGGCGGCCTCGGCGAGACCCTCACAATTCGCCACGATTCCACCAGCCGCGAATCATTCATGCCCGGAGTGCTGCTCGCGATCCGCACGGTGCAAGGGCTCAAGGGCCTGGTCGTGGGGTTGGAGAGGCTGCTCTAGCGGCGCAACTGCGGCCGCTTTCCGGTACGCGGCATCGCGCTTCTGGTGAACCGCTACCTGCGCGCGGCCGGCGTCACCGATCGCTCCGGCCCGCATATTTTCAGGCATTCGTTCGCCACCCACGCCCTGCGCGCCCGGCCCAATCTCCGGGCAGTGCAGGAGCTACTGGGCCACGCCTGGGTGACAACAACGCAGCGCTACACGCATCTGGAGGTCGAGGATCTGCAGGCGCAGGTCGCCGAGCTGCCGGCGAACCCCGCGGTATAAGCATTCCGGGCTGCGCAATCCGGTGGATCTCGCCAGCACGACGGCTGCGACGAGTGCAAGCAGCCGCTCGCCGTCCTGGTGAGCTGGCACTGGAAAGCTGAAGGAGGAACCGCGTCGGCCGCGACGAAGCTGGAGCCGGCGTCGGTTCAGGTCCACGCAGAGCAGTCAGCTGAGCCACGAGGGGGCGGGGCCCACCGCACCTATTTCGCGACGAGAAGGAGGGCGGGAATGCGCGTCAAGGCTGCTGTGCGGCGGACGGTCGGTCTTCTCCCCATCATCCTGCTATCCCCGAACGGGGGGAGGGGAAGCAGTGACCCCCGAGTGGCATCTTCCGCAGTGGTGGCGTTGCTGGTGTGCTTCGCGCTGCTGTTGGGGGTCGCGGGAGGGGCGAGCGCCTTTCCGCCGCTCGGCACCGCCTCCGACCTGACGCTCGCCTGGGGCTTGAACAACTACGGTCAGTGCACCGTGCCGGCGCAGGCTCAGTCTGGCATCACTGCCATCGCGGGCGAGTACCACACCCTGGCGCTGACCTCCGGCGGCCAGGTGCTCGCCTGGGGCTACAACGCACATGGGGAGTGCAATGTGCCGGCGCAGGCGCAGTCCGGCATCGTCGCCATCGCGGCCGGCTTCTGGCACAGCCTGGCGCTGACCTCCGGCGGCGAGGTGCTCGCTTGGGGCTCCAACCAGAACGGGCAGTGCAGTGTGCCGACAGAGGCGCAGTCGGGCATCGTCGCCATCTCGGCCGGCTATACGCACAGCCTGGCGCTGACCTCCGGCGGTGAGGTGCTGGCCTGGGGCAACAACTACTACGGTCAGTCCGCTGTGCCGGCGCAGGCGCAGTCGGGCATCGTCGCCATCGCGGCCGGCAATGGGCACAGCCTGGCGCTGACCGACGGCGGACAGGTGCTGGCCTGGGGCGCCAACTACGACCGTCAGTGCGCTGTGCCGGCACAGGCCCAGTCCGGCATCTTCGCCATCGGGGCGGGGCTCTGCCACAGCCTAGCGCTCCACGGCGCGGACACGGTGTCGGTATCGCTCAGTCCGCCATCTCCGGCGACAGTGGCCTCTGGCGGCACCACCAGCCTCTCGGCCTCGGCCACCGACGTTTGGGGCCACGGCTTCACCTGGTCCTGGGATGACGGCGGGGTGGGCGGCCTGTTCTCACCGCCCGACTCGGCCGCGCCGACCTACACCGCCCCGGGCAACACCACCGACAGCGATCTGACCATCTCGCTCTCTGCAACGGCCACCTGCACCGAGGGGGCGAGCGACACGGAGACAACGACCCTGACGGTGGAACCGGTGGCGCACACCTTCACCGTCACCGCCGATCCACCCAGCCCCCCGACGGTCGGCTCCGAAGGCAGCGCTAGCCTCTCCGCCAGCTACTCCGATAGCAGAAGCGGGCACTCGGTTGCCTCCTGGTCCTGGTCTGACGGCGACGCTGGCGGCAGCTTCAGCCCCTCCCCGACGGTCCAGAGCCCAACCTACACCGCTCCCGCCAACCTGACTGACTCCGACATCGTGGTGACCCTCACGGTGGAGGCCACCTGTGATGGGCCCTCGCCTTTGGGCGACAGCGATTCGACAGAGCTCACCGTCGAGCCGGTAGCCCACACTTCCTCTGTCACTGCGAACCCGCCCAGCCCGGCGACTGTCGGTTCCGGCGGCGCAACGTCTCTCTCAGCCACCTTCTCTGACAGCCGCCCAGGCCACTCGGTAGCGTGGAGTTGGGATGACGCTGGCGGGGGAGGCAGCTTCTCTCCCTCCCCCGACGTGCAGGACCCCAGCTATACCGCGTCGGAGAACACCGGCGACTCCGACCTGATCGTCACCCTCACCGTCACCGCCAGTTGTGACGGAGCCTCCCCCCTGGGTGACAGTGACTCCACCACCCTTACCGTCCAGCCGGTGGCACACGAGCTTGAGGTGTTCGCCTCGGTCTTCCCCTCCACGGTGATCTCGGGCAAGAAGACGGCGCTGACGGGCAACTACAACGACACTCACGAGCACAGCATCGCCTACTGGCTGTGGGAGGACGGGGGAGCGGGTGGCAGCTTCGATCCATCCACCGACACCCAGAATCCCCTCTACTGGGCGCCGCAGAATCCCGGCCTGATCCCGCTGTTGATCCCGCTGAACCTGACTGCCAACTGCGATGGCCCGGAGCCGATCCAGGGAAGCGATGAGGCGCCGCTGGAGGTGCTGCCAGCGGGGGTGGCCACCGTCGGCCTGCATGACGCGGCGACCAGCGTCTACCGGCTGATCAACCACAACGCCACCGCTGCCGCTGCCGATCTGAAGTTCCGCTTCGGACCAGTGCCCAGCAGCTGGCTGCCCTTTGCTGGCGACTGGAATGCCGATGGGGAGGATACGGTCGGCTCCTACGACCCAGCCACCGGCACCTTCCGGCTGATCAACGCCAACGCCCCCGCCGCCGTTGCCGATGTCAAGTTCCGCTTCGGCCCTGGGCCCTGCAACTGGAAGCCCATTGCGGGCGACTGGGATGGCGATGGCGACGAGACGGTGGGCCTCTACGATCCGGCCACGGGCACCTTCCGGCTGATCAACAGCAACGCTACTTCCGCCACCGCCGATATGAAGTTCGTCTTCAGTTCGACCTCCAGCACCTGGCTTCCTATTGCAGGTGACTGGGACGGCGACGGTGTCGCCACCATCGGGCTCTACGACCCGGCCACCGGCTACTTCCATCTGCGCAATGCCAACAGCGCCGGGCCGGCTGACCTCAGCTTCCGCTTCGGACCCGCGCCCTCCAGCTGGCTGCCGATGGCTGGCGACTGGGATGGCGACGGCGACGACACGGTGGGCCTGTACGATGCAGCCACGGGCA
>Ga0315286_10000289_pt1 | contig 40798 bp, 35 predicted proteins | sample YL17G10_0_MG_FD_205038 | JGI IMG/M metagenome (GOLD analysis project Ga0315286, IMG submission 205038) | Sediment microbial communities from Yellowstone Lake, YNP, Wyoming, USA - YL17G10_0 | ecosystem: Environmental > Aquatic > Freshwater > Lake > Sediment | place: USA: Wyoming | collected...
ATGAGCCTAAACTACAAAACCCCACACGAAGTATGGCAAGAACTAACAAATGTAAATTAGTTTCGTGATGTAAACCAGTTTCGGGATAACAGAATAGCAAGCTTTCATGGCAAACTTTATATACATCACCTTCATTTTCATTCTCGACAATGGAAAGGCCGCCGACTCTTAAGGTCCAGCACCTAACCAAGCGGTTTGGTAAGAAGACAATCTTAAAAGATATCTCTCTTGACATAAATGAAGGGGAGATATTCGGGATAGTGGGCTCTAGCGGCAGCGGCAAGACTACCTTTCTAAAAACTATTATTGGTTACCTGGCTCCTGAGCAAGGAGATGTGAAGTTTCGCTATGATTACTTTGTAAAGAAAAAGGACAAGGATGGCAAGCCTCTCTATGCCTCTGTCTACCGCCAGCAAAAGCTAGCCAGGAACCTGTTTGGGTTTGCAAGCCAGGAGCCTTCGGTATACCCGAAGCTGACTGTGAAAGAGAACCTGAAATACTTTGGCTCGCTTTACAACCTTCCCAAAAAGGCCCTGAACTCTAACATCGACATACTGCTGGCATTGATGGACCTGAAGAGCGCTGAAAAAACCTTGGCTGGAGAACTCTCAGGAGGCATGGAAAGAAGGCTGGACATAGCCTGCGCCCTTATCCACGATCCAGAAGTGCTCATCCTGGATGAGCCGACATCAGACCTTGACCCGCTCCTTCGAGACCACATCTGGAGCCTGGTGCAGAAAATCAACAAGAAAGGCACAACCATAATCATGGCAAGCCACCACCTATCTGAGGTTGAGAACTTCTGCTCAAGGATAGCCATCATCAAGGAAGGGAGGATAGTCGATGTGGCAAGCCCGGCAAGGCTCAAGACCAAGTACGCAGAGTCCCAGCAGATAAGGATACAGACTTACCCCGGGGCATATTCTAATATCGCTAAGTCACTTAAAAGGCCAGGCAGCAGATTATTCGAGTTCCAGATAAAAGGCTCAGAGCTGATAATCTATTCTGACCACCCACAGGAATTGATTCATGAGCTATTGCACACGCTGGAAGTCTTGAATGAGGAGCTAATTGACATCAAGGTATCAAGGCCTGGCTTAGATGAGCTATTCCTGAAATTGAACGCAAGAAAAAGGACAGAGAACTAGAAATGAAATCCATCAGCATAATAAAAAAGAACTTCAAGCTCTTGCTGAGAGCTAAGTCATCAGCATTTATAATACTGATAGGCCCCCTTCTCATCATCATGCTAGTGGGCTTGGTCTTTAGCGGCAAGGCATCTTATGAGCTGAGCATGGGCTATGTCGCTCCTGAGAAAAATAACCTGACAGCCTCATTTGTCGATACGCTGCAAAAAAGCAATTATTATGTCCACGAATATCCCTCAGAGCCGGATTGCATTGAGAAAATCGAGCAAGGCATAATCCATACCTGCATAATATTCCCGCAAGGGTTTAAGGTAGCCAACCAGCCAGGCCAGGACTTAAGGTTCTTGGTGGATTACTCCAGGATAAACCTAGTCTACCAGGTAATAGGCTCTGTTTCTGAAATCTTGGATGTTGAATCCAAGGAGCTTAGCTATTCCCTGACTAGGGTGCTTTTGGATAAGCTTAACCTCACGCTCAAGGAAGTGAACCAAGACAAGACACTGGCCGAAGGATTGAGCCAAAAGGCAAACAGCGTTCTCTTGGACCTTCAAAAAGCCAGAAACAACACAGCAGCCCTGGACCTTGAACTGAAAAACATAAGCACTGCAGAGCTGAACCAGAGTGTCAATGAGATCAACTCAACCTTTGTGAACATAACCGCCCTCGGCTTGGAACTGATAAACCAAAGCCAGGATTTGATAGATGAATTGTCAGGCCATATCGGAGAGAACCAGACCCAAGACCTTCAAGACGAGTTTGATAGTTTGGCTGAAGATATCACTGATATATACAATAAGACTCCTGGCAGGATAGGGAGGCTGGATAAGAGAATAAGAGGGATTTCTCTTTCTCTTTCAGAGATAGAGTCATCTATGAAAAGGAATCAGGGCCTCAGTAATGATACCAAGGCCAAGCTTGATTCCTCAAAAGCCAATCTCACAGCAATACAAAAAGGCTTGACTGACTTGAAGAATTCCCTGTCAAAGGCCAAGCAGGAGCTGGAAGGCATCAGTGTGACAAGCGCCCAGACCATTGTGAGCCCTGTCAATGTAAAGATAGAGCCTGTGGCTGCTGAAAGCTCCAAGATGCTATTTGCCTTTCCATTCCTGCTCGTCCTGGTAATCATGTTTGTAGCATTATTATTATCAAGCACCCTAGTACTATTTGAAAAAGGCTCAAAAGCATGCTTCAGGGTAAATATCACTCCCACCAGGCCCGGTCTGTTTGTATTCACAACCTTCATAACCAGCCTGATAATCCTTCTCCTCCAGACAATTATCATCCTAGGATTATCCAATTATTTCTTGCACATCACTGTATTCAAAAATCCCTTGCCATCATTATTGATAATACTAGCCACGGCTATGTTTTTCATCACACTAGGAATGCTCATAGGCTACTTGTTATCCACTCAGGAAGGGGCAGTTATGTCATCCATAATCCTCGGATGCGTGCTTATGTTCCTCTCAAACCTCGTTTTCCCCTTAGAAAGCATAGCTCCTGCATTGTCAGGTATAATCCGCTATAACCCCTATGTCCTTTCATCAGAGCTCCTGAGGAAGTCCCTGCTCTTCAATACCAGGCTTTCAGGGGAGCCCTTGCTAACCATCCTAATCCTGGTCGGAGCAGCGCTCATAATTTTCCTTTGCCTGCTCATAGCAATCTCTTGGAAGGACAGGAAGAAGATAAAGCCTTTATCTGAGCTTGGGGCTGACAAGAAGGGACGCGAAATCCAGGGCAAGCAGGCTAGGGCGGGGTTTGAAGGTCCAGGGAGAGGCATTGATTCAGGTGAGCATGATGCTCCAGAATTCGTTGTTTATGGAAAAAAAGCATCGGACAAAGAAGAGCTCTTCAAGCTAGTGTCTGACATGACCAAGACAGATTTTGAGGAAAATGTTAATGAGCACGAGAATAGGATAGCTGATTGGGTGGAAAAAGGGCTTAAGGACAAAAAGCTAGCCTCAAAGCTGAAGAAGACTGTTTCTAGAAAAGAAATCCTTTCCATCCTAGGCTCAGACTTGAAAAAGGCTGAGGAAAAAGAAGGTGTGGAAGAAGAGCCCGAAGCCGGGTATAGTACAGGAGCTGGCGCAGGGGATGTCATCAAAGAGGGAGATAACTGAATTTATAACTTTAATAAACTTTTTAAATAGAGGCTTTTAACTTCCATTTAACTCGATTATTGAGTAATGAACAGGGGGTGTAATCTTGGAAAATTCAGAGCAAGAAAAATCTAATGAACCAGAAATTAAAGAACACGGACATGCAGAGCATGAACCTAAAGAATCAGGTCACTCAGCGCATGCCCATAAAGCGCACGCTCACAAAGCCCACAGAGAACATGTGGATGCAAAAAAGCAAGAAAAGCTAAGGACTAGCGGCCCAAAAATACCCGGCGCAACCTATCCGATAATTTCGGCAATAATCATTGTCGTTCTATTGACACTAGTGATTGTGTTGCTGCTAAGAAAGCCGTTCTCAAGCCCTGTTGATGTGACACCAGGCAGCACCTATACTGGCGACAAGGCCAAAGTAGAGTTCTATGTCATGAGCCAGTGCCCATACGGAACCCAGGTTGAGAACGCAATAGGCCCTGTACTTAAGACACTTGGCGCGGCAGTGGACTTTCACTTAGACTTTATCGTGACTGAGGCTAATCCAGGCACTTTCTCTAGCTTACATGGAGCAAAAGAAGTGGCAGGTGACATTGTACAACTATGCGCTGTCAAGTACTATCCTGAGAATTATAAATATATGGACTTTGTGCTATGCCAGAACAAGGATGCAGCCAATGTTGACACCAACTGGGAAGCATGCGCAAAGGAGAACAGCATGGATGCTGAAAAGCTAAGGACATGCATGAACAGCGAGGAAGGCAAGACCCTTCTAAGGGAGTCAATGCAAAAAGCCCAGCTAAGAAATGCCAAGGGCAGCCCGACAATGTATTTCAACAATGAGGCTTACGGAGGAGCGAGGGATTCCTTGAGCTTCCAGAGAGCCATATGCAAGACAGTGGATATTGAGGCATGCAAGACATTGCCTAAATGCGCTACTGATGCTGATTGCACAGAGCAGAAAGGAAAAGAAGGTACCTGCAATAACCCTGGCAAGCCAGAGGCGACTTGCACCTACACCGACCCTGTTCCAGTTAATTTGATTGTGCTTACGTCAACGGATTGCTCAGGTTCAGCCTGCGATACAACAAGGCTTACACAGGTGTTTAATCAACTATTCCTTGGCGTAAAGCAAAGAAATGTTGATATCGCCAGCGAAGAAGGAAAAGCTTTGGTAGAAAAGTACAATATTGAAGTCGTGCCTGCGTTCATTTCTGACAGCAACATTGTAAAGACCAAGAGCTGGATAGCCCAACCAGACCTAAAATCAGCCTTTGAAAAATTGAGTGATGACAGCTACAAGCTACTCGATGAAGTCACAGGATCAACCTATTATGTGAACCCTGCAGCAAGACAGCAATTCTATGATGCAATAGGAGTCAAGCTTGGGGATAACAAGCCACAGATAGACTTCTTTGTGATGAGCTACTGCCCTTACGGAAACCAGGCAGAAGAAGCTGTAAAGCCAGTCTATGACCTGCTAAAGGACAAGGCCATCTTCAACCCAAGATATGTCGTCTACAGCAACTACGGAGACGGAGGGCCTACATATTGCTTGGACAACGGCAACCTTTGCTCAATGCACGGCATACAAGAACTCAACCAGGACATAAGAGAGGTTTGCGTGAACAAGTACACGGGCATAGCCAAATGGTTTGAATTTGCCTTGGCCATGAACAAAGACTGCACATCAGCCAATGCAGACACCTGCTGGGAAGCAGTTGCGCAGAAGCTAAGCTTGGATGTCGCTAAGATAAAGAAATGCCAGGCTGATGAAGGAGTTGCGCTCATGAAAGCTGAAAAAGAGCTTGGTGACAAGCTAAAGGTCAGCGGAAGCCCAACTACTTTCATAGATGGTGAGAGTTATAGCGGGGCAAGGACAGCAGAAGGCATAAAGCAAGGACTGTGCGCAGCCTTTGACACTGCCCCAACTGAGTGCACCACCACGCTTGCAGGCGCAAGCACTACTGCTGCCGCAGCAGCTCCGGCAGCAGCATGCGGCTAAGAACAACAAATTTTTTTACTTTTTTTATCTTTTCTTTCTCTTTTTTTAAATTTCTGACTTATTAAGAACATTTTTATAGTTATCCTTTCAACAAAGACACATGATTATTCGCCAATATGAGCCTGCTGATCGCCAGAGCATTGAGGAAATTCAGTTTAACACTTATTTTCTCGGCAAGCCAATGAGCAAGTTTGTTAGCAACAGAAAGCCTTTTTCAGCCGAATTAGCCCATTATTTTGAAGAACCAGAAGGCATTTTTGTAGTAGAAGATAAAGGTAGAATCGTTGGGTACTTGATTGCCTGCCTTGACGATTCCAAGCGCAATAAAAAACTGTTTTACCTGCGTTTTGTTTTGAAGAACTTCACTAAAAGCTTTTTTCTCCCTAAAAGGGACAGAGTTTATTGGCGCAGCAGAGTTGCTTTCTTGTTTAATGTCCTGATGGGCAAGTCTGGTGAATTAAAAATGAAAACCCCAGCAAATGCAGGGCACCTGCACATCAATCTATTGCCTTTCTCTAGAGGCAAAGGAGTCGGCTCAAAGCTTTTACAAGCTTTTTTTCGCTATGCAAAAAAGAAAGGTGTTAAAGTTGTTCACGCAGACTCATTTGAGACCAAGCTCAATCCCAATAAGAGTTTTTGGATTAAGAACGGATTTAAGTCCTATTCAAGAATAAGGACTCTATTTTGGGTAAAACAGCTTCCTGAAGAGGAAATCTATTATGTGTGCTATGTGAAGACGTTGTAATCAATTTAATTGATTTTAATTCATTTTAGAATAGCTTCTTTTGTCTTTATGATTCCAACTGCTATTGTGCCCCCTGCCAGGGCAGTCACCAACTGCAGAACTCCCATGGTTATGAGAAAGATGGTCGGCAGGATGCTTAGCTTTACTAATATGAGCGCTGATGTGAACAAGAAGACTGTCTTGACTGTTGCGGGCAAGATAGGCATGATCACGTTTGCAACCTGGTTCTTTTTCTCAAGTTTCCTTTGCATCAGGTACTTGAATCCATAAGCAAACACTGCATTTCCTAGCCAGATAAAAGGTATCATGTAAATAAGGTACATGGTGAATGGCCCAAATATCATGCCTCTGGCAAGCACTCCTAGGCTTGGCAGCAGGATAACTGGCAATAGCTTGTAGCCTTTAAGGTAAGTCGCTCCTAGTATGAGCGCAGCATTGACTGCTATGCCTACGACTAGCTGCGGATGGCCTATTAGGAAAGGCACAAAGAAGGCTACCAATGAATATGCGATCATCTGGAGGTTCTCTTCTAGGGCAGTTGTGTCAAACAAGCTTTCATAGTAAGTTTTTTTAATTGTGTTATACATTATGCTTTCACCTTATTTATACGGCTTTTTTGAATAGGATGTGTGAAGCAGCTTGTGGGCTCTTTCTCCGCCAAACTCTCCAAGGTATTCTTTGTATATCTTGAGTGCAGAGGGATTCTCATGGGATTTTCTCACTTTTTTTCGTTTGTCTTCCTTGTTGATAGCTTCCATTCTCTTGAGCAGCCTTTCCTTGTTGGTTGGCCTTGGCTGTCCTCCTCCCCCAATGCAGCCTCCATAGCAAGCCATTATCTCAATGAAGTGATAGGAGCTTTTGCCTTCTTTTATCTGCTCAAGAAGCTTTCTTGCCTCTCCAAGGGTGTGGACCACGCAAATTCTCACTTCTTTGCCTGCTAGCATCAGCTTAGCTTCTTTCATGGTTTCCATTCCTCTTATGCTCTTGTATTCTATCTTGTCAAGGGGCTTGGCTTCAAGCCAGTCAGCTGCTGTCCTTAATGCTGCTTCCATCACTCCTCCGCTCCTGCCAAAGATTACTCCTGCTCCTGTGCTCTCACCTAGCGGGTTGTCAAACTCAGTGTCTGGCAGTTTCTCAAAGTCTATGTTCATCTGCTTTATTAGTTTTCCAAGCTCTACTGTGGTGAGCACGAAGTCTGCTTCTCCAACAAACTCAGGCCTTAATATCTCGTATTTCTTTGCAGTGCAAGGCATGATGTCAACAAGGATGATATCTTCTAGTTTCTTACCTATTTTCTCAGCATAATAAGTCTTTATAAGAGACGCGAGTATAGCCTGTGGGCTCCTGCAAGTGGACATGTGGCTTAGCTCATCAAAAAAGAATTGCTCTCCAAACTTAATCCAGGCAGGGCAGCAAGTAGTGATGAGAGGCAGGTCCCTGTTTTCCTTGAACCTCTTAACAAACTCTGTTGCTTCCTCAATTATTGTGATGTCAGCTCCAAGGTCAGTATCAAACACTTTCTCAAACCCAATCTTCTTTAAGGCGCTCACCATCTTGCCAGTCACATTAGTGCCTGGTTCCATGCCAAAGCATTCGCCAAGAGTGGCTCTTATTGATGGGGCTGTCTGTGCTATCAGCATCTTGCCAGAATTGAGAGCATCAATGACATGCTGCACTCCTGGTTTCTCAGACAAGGCCCCTGTCGGGCACACAATAACGCATTGGCCGCAGTTCACGCAAGCGCTCTTTTCCATAGGATAATCAAGAGCTGGAGTGATTATAGTCTCAAACCCTCGTTTCTGGAAGTCAATGGCATGTACTGTCTGGATATCATTGCACATCCTCACACACCTTCCGCAAAGGATGCAGCGATTATCATTCCTCACAATTGAAACGCTTGAATTGTCAACAGGCACTTCACGCTTGATTCCAGTGAACCTGCTTTCCTCTATCATGAGCTCTGATGAGTATCTTTGTAGCTTGCAGCCAAGGTTGCTTGGGCAGGTAGGGCAGTTAAGGTCATGGTTTGCCAAGAGGAGCTCAAGGTTAATCCTTCTTGCTTCAAGTAGCCTCGGGGTATGAGTATATACTTTCATTCCCTCTACTGGCTTGGTGCTGCAAGAAGTGTTAATAACTCGCATCCCTCGTAGCTCTGTCTCTACAATGCAAAGCCTGCAAGCAGCAGTCCTTTCTAATCTCTCATGCATGCAGAAGTGAGGTATCTTGATGCCGCACTTTTTAGCTATATCTATAATGTATTCATTCGGGTCAACCATTATCTCTTCGTCGTTCAGAAATATCTTGACTTTCTGGGTAACGGGATTCCCTGTTTGCTCTTTCTTTTTCCTTGGCATATTAGTTCATACTCTTTTTTTGCATTCTCATTTCCTATCTATGGCTTTAAATGCGCAAATATCATAACAATTACCGCACTTGATGCACTTCTTCTGTTCAATCACATGCCTCTCCTTGACTCTTCCTGTTATGGCATAAGTAGGGCAGACCCTGGCGCAAGCACCGCAGCCAGTGCATTTCTCGTTTATTATGTATTTCAACAGTTCAATACAAACCTTGCTTGGGCACCTTTTCTCCTTGATGTGAGCTTCATACTCATCAGCGAACTTAGCAATGGTTGAAAGCACAGGGTTAGGAGCTGTCTTTCCAAGATTGCAAAGTGAATTGTCCCTTATGTACTCTGCCAAAAGCTTTAGCTTCTTTATGTCCTGCTCAGTCCCTAAGCCTTTTGTAATCCTGTCAAGTGTCTCATTCATCCTGGTGTTGCCTTCTCTGCAAGGAGTGCACTTGCCGCAGCTCTCACTCCTTGTGAAGGCTGTGAAGTATTTGGCAACATTCACCATGCATGATTCATCATTGATGACAACCATACCTCCACTTCCCATGATAGCCCCAGCATTCTGCAACGGCTCATAGTCAAGCGGCAAGTCAAGATCTGCCTCTGTCAAGCACCCTCCTGAAGGTCCTCCTATCTGCACAGCCTTGAACTTAGTGCCTTCAATAGGGCCTCCTCCAGCATCAAATATTATCTCCCTTAGCCTTGTTCCCATTGGCACTTCAACTATGCCTGTCCTTTTCACTTTTCCAGTCAAGCATATCTCTTTTGTGCCCTTGGTCTTCTCAGTGCCTATCTTTAGGTATTCATCAACTCCCATTGAGAGTATCTTGCCTACATTAGCAAGTGTGCCTACATTGTTGATGTTAGTCGGGCAATCATACACTCCCCTGTCTGCAGGGTAGGGCGGCCTGAATCTTGGGTGGCCTCTCTTTCCCATTACAGAAGCTATGAGAGCTGTTTCTTCTCCGCACACAAAGGCTCCGGCTCCTTTCTTTAATATGATGTCAAAATCAAATCCTTCTACTTCGAGGATGTTCTTTCCAAGAAGGCCTTTTTCCCTTAGCAGCGCTATTGCCTTCTCAATGGTCTTGATGGCAAGAGGGTATTCTGTCCTGGTGTAGATTATGCCTTCTTTTGCTCCTGTTGCATAACTCGCGATAATCATACCCTCAATAATAGAATATGGGTCGCTTTCCATCACCGTCCTGTTCATGAAAGCCCCAGGGTCTCCCTCATCTCCGTTGCACACAATAAACTTCCTGCCAGTCTTTGCAGCTAAAAATCCCCATTTCATTCCTGCTAAGAAGCCCGCTCCTCCTCTGCCACGAAGTTTTGACCTCTTGACTTCCTCAATCAATTGCAGGGGCTGGAGCTTGAGAGCATTCATCAAGCCAACAAAGCCGCCATTGGCAGCATATTGCTCTAGGCTTAGCCCATTTATGAAGCCGCAGTTCTTCATCACAATCCTTAGCTGCTTTTTATAGAACTCAATATCCTCAAGCTTGTGACCTAGCAGCAGTTCATCACATACCTCGTTGCTTTTGATGCATTCAATGAGCTTGTCTGCCTTGTCAACTGTCACATACCCATAGATGCTTAGCAAGCCATTCTGCTTTACTGTGACTATTGGCTCTGCATAGCACATGCCTGCGCACCCCACTTCTTCAACAGGTAGGCTAAGGCTTGCGCCTCTTAGCTTTTCCAAGGTCTTGTCTGCCCCTGCGCTTATGCCGCATGTGGCTACGCCAACAGTTATCCTGTCAGCTTCTAGCTCTTTTTTCCCTTTTTCAACATCCAGGATTTCAGTTATCGGTTTCATAGCCAGGTTTCAAATTGTTTATTTATTTCAATTCAGATAGTATCTTGTCTATCTTCTCCTCAGTTAGGTTTCCATAGACTTTATCATTGATCATCATGGCAGGCGCCTTGGCGCAAGCGCCTATGCAATTGACAGGCACAAGGCTGAACTTGCCATCATCTGTAATCCCCCCTGCCTTGGTATTAAGCTTCTTCTCAATATAGCTTAGTAGCCTGTCTGAGCGAAAGATGTGGCAGGCAGTTCCCCTGCAAATCTGGATATGGTATCTTCCTCTCGGGGTTAGCCTGAACGAGGAGTAGAATGTCGCAACCCCGGACACAGTCACAAAAGGCACATTGAGCTTTTTTGATACTCGCTCAAGCACTTCCTCTGTCAAATAGCCGAATTCCTCTTGCAAATCCTCGAGCACAGGGATTAAGTCTTCTTTTGTGCTATACTTCCTAAGAATCTTCTCAACCTCTTCCCACTCAGTCATTTTGAAAACTATATCAGCAATACTATTTTTAAATCTTATGATAAGCTAAGCCTCATTGCTTAATAGCCTTGAAATAGTTAACTATTAATAATGCAAAAATTTTAATAGTCAAATTATACTAACGAATATTAATCGAGCTAGAAGCTTCATAATTTCAATAGATTTCATTAAGAGGTGAATTGCATGAGACGAGCGTTTCTTGAAAAAATAAAGAAAAAGGCCAAAGCCAATCCCAAGACTATCGTCTATCCTGAAGGAAGCGAGGAAAGGATTCTCAAGGCAGCTGAGAAAGTAGCCAAGGAAGGTTTTGCCAAGGTCATCATCCTTGGAGATGAAGCCAAAGTAATGGAGCAGGCAAAAAAGCTGAAGCTAAAACTTAAAGGAGTTCGCATAATCAATCCTGAGAAGTATGAGCGATTTGAGGAGATGGCCAAAGCTTTTTATGAGCTAAGAAAGCACAAAGGCATAACTCCTGAGCAGGCAAAGGAGATTGTCAAGAAGACTAACTACTTTGGCACCATGCTGGTGCAGATGGGAGTAGCAGATGGGCTTGTTTCTGGGAGCACTCATTCAACAGCAGACACTGTACGCCCAGCACTTGAGATTATCAAGACTCATGAGAAGTTCCATAAAGTCTCTAGCTTCTTTTTCATGGTGATGGATGACAAGCTCATGATATTCGCAGACTGCGCAGTCATAATTGACCCGGATGCCAAGGACCTTGCTGGTATAGCCATTGACACAGCCAAGAGCGCCAAGGCTTTTGGAATAGAGCCAAGAGTAGCCATGCTCTCATTCTCAACCAAAGGCTCAGCTACCCACCCGAGCGTTGACAAGGTAAAAGAGGCAGTGGCCATTGTGAAAGACCAGATGCCTAGCCTAGTGGTTGATGGTGAGATGCAAGTGGATGCTGCTCTCGTTCCTGATGTGTGCATGAAGAAATGCCCTGGCTGCAAGATAAAAGGAGATGCTAATGTGCTGATATTCCCAGATCTTAACTCAGGCAATATTGCTTACAAGCTAGTGGAAAGGCTTGCCAAGGCAAGCGCAGTGGGCCCAATACTCCAAGGATTAAGAAAGCCAGTGAATGACCTTTCCAGGGGCTGCAGCGTTGATGATGTGGTTGATGTGACTGCCATCACTGTGGTTGAAGCCCAGAACAGCTGATTAGATTATTAATATTTGATTATTTATTGTTGAAGCTAAAAAAGAGGTGCTATGGATGAATATTTTAGTGCTTAACTCAGGAAGCAGCTCTTTGAAGTACAAGTTCTTTGACATGAGCACAGAGAAGGCCTTGTTATCAGGCCATGTTGATGGCATAGGGTTGGACAGGTGCCTTGTCAAGTTAGACATTGATGGCAGGAAAGAAGAGAGGAAAATTTTGGTAAAGGATCATGTCGACGCCATAATCCTCGCCATCAAGTCCTTGAAGGACAAGAAAGTCATCAGCAGCTTTGCAGACATAACTGCCATAGGCCACAGAGTAGTGCACGGTGGCGAAAGATATTCCCAACCCACACTCATTGATGAGAACGTGATAAAGGCCATCAAGCAATTATTTGAGCTGGCACCTCTTCATAACCCTCCTAACCTTGCAGGCATACTTGCTTGCAGAAAAATACTTCCCTCGGTTCCTCAGGTAGCTGTTTTTGACACAGCTTTTCACCAGACCATGCCAGAGGAAGCTTACTTATACGGATTGCCATATGAACTGTATGAGAAGCTAAAAATAAGAAAGTATGGCTTCCATGGCACCAGCCACAAATACCTTTCAGAGCAGGCCATCAAGCTGCTTGGGAAAAAAGAGAGCAAGATAATCACATGCCACCTAGGCAATGGCTCGTCCATCACAGCAATAAAGGATGGGAAATCAATTAACACCACAATGGGCTTCACGCCAATGGACGGGTTGATAATGGGCACAAGGGTCGGGAGCATTGACCCGCTCATCCCAATATTCCTGATGAAGCACAAGCAGTACTCGCTTGCAGAAGTAGAGAATGTTTTCAACAAGAAATCAGGCTTAGTTGGGATATCAGGATTGACTCATGATGTGAGGGGCTTATGGAAGGCCAGTGTGAAGGGGAATGCGAGGGCCAAGCTTGCTTTGTCATTGTTCTGCCATAGAGTGGCTTTTTTTATTGGCGGCTATATTGCGCTTCTTGGAGGCCTGGATGCCTTGGTTTTCTCAGCAGGCATAGGAGAGAATGCCTGGCACGTCAGAAAGCACATATGCAAGTACCTAGAGCATCTGGGGATAGAGATGGACTATGATGTTAACAGGAGGAACAACTCGATAATCGTGTCCACGCCAACATCAAAAGCCAAGATTTTCATCATTCCTACAAATGAGGAATTGCAGATAGCCAAGGAAGCCCAAGAGCTGATTAAAACAGCAAAGCCTATGGTTCGGGAAGAAAAAGAATCAAATACCAATAAAAGGCTAAAAGAGCTTAACAAGAAAAACTAAAGGGATTGCCGCTCTAAACAGACTAAACATCTAAGCTTTGCCGCACCACTTCTTAAGCTGCTCCCACCTGAAATCAACATTCTTCTGGATTTGCTCTACTATCGCTGCATTCTCAGGCTTCATGAGATGCCTAAACCTGCCTTGTAGCTTGAGCCACTCAATAATAGGCTTTTTGTTAGGCCCAGGATCATAGTTGAGAGTCCAGACATCATTCTCCACCTCGAACAATGGCCAGAAGCAAGTGTCAACAGCAAGCTTGGCAAGCTTGATGCTCTGGTCAGAGGGGTATTTCCATCCAGGAACGCAAGGTGAGAGAACATTGAGAAATGCAGGGCCTTTGGCTGCAAAAGCCTTTTCAGATTTCCTGACTAAATCCATGTAATTATGAGGGCTTGCCTGGGCAACATAAGGTATGTGATGAGCTGCAACAACAGCGGTGAGATCTTTCTTGAACTCCTCCTTGCCCTTATGAGCCTTTCCAACAGCAGATGTGTTGGTCCATGCTCCGTAAGGAGTGCTGCTGCTTCTCTGGATTCCTGTGTTCATGTAGCCTTCATTGTCAAGGCAGACATAAACAAAATCATGGCCTCGCTCAAGTGCACCAGAGAGGGACTGTAAGCCTATATCGTATGTGCCTCCATCTCCGCCAAAAGCCAGGAACTTGACTTCCTTGTCAATCTTGCCTTTTCGCTTCAGAGTCTTATAGGCTGCTTCCACTCCCGTTATAGTTGCTGCTGCGTTCTCAAAAGCATTATGTATCCAAGGAACATTCCATGCAGTATAAGGATAGATTGTTGTGCTGACTTCAAGGCAGCCAGTGGCATTTGAGACGACTATCGGGTTTTTTGTGCCTCTCATCACTGCGCGAGCAATGATGGACAGGCCGCAGCCAGGGCAAAGCCTATGTCCAGATGCTAATCTTTCCCCGTCCAATGCTAATTCTCGTATATTTACCATCTTATTTTGTGCCCTATATTTTCACTCCCTCACTCCTAGGTATCTGACTAAATCTCCAGTATCACCATTCTTAGCATCTTCAAGCTCACTGAACACTTTTCTTATCAGTTCTAAGTCAAGCTCTCGGCCTCCAAGTCCGAAGATGTAATTGATTATGATTGGTTTGTTTTCTTTTTCTGTTTCATGGAATGAGCTTCTGACCTCGTTGAACAATGGGCCTCCTAGTGCTCCAAAGCTTGCAGCCCTGTCAAGCACAGCAACTGCTTTAGCATTCTTTAGCTTTTCCACAACTTGCTCATTGAGCCAAGGCCTGAACAATCGCATCTTCAAGAGCCCGACTTTTTCTCCTTTTGCTCTAAGCTCGTCAATAATCACTTTAGTGCTCCCTGCGCTGCTATTAGAGCAAAAAATCACTTTTTCAGCATCCTCAAGCATATAGCCTTCAAAGAAATCATATTCTTTGCCAACTATCTTGCCAAACTCATCAAATACTTGGCGGATTATCTTCTTGCTAATTTCCATGGCATCAATCTGCTGGCGCTTGTGCTCAAAATAATAGTCAAAAAAGTCAAGTGGGCCATAAGTGACTGGCTTGTCAACATCAAGCAAAGGATAATGAGCCTTGAACTCACCTACAAATGCCTTTGCAGTTGCATCGTCAAGTATTTCAACTGTTTCCACGCAATGGCTTGTTATGAATCCATCCTGGCACACCATGACTGGCAATAAGACATCGGGGTGTTCTGCAATCCTTACTGCCATTAATGTGTTCTCATAAGCTTCTTCGCCAGTCTCAGAATAAAGTTGTATCCAGCCGCTGTCTCTGCAGCCCATGCTATCAGAATGGTCGCAATGGATGTTTATCGGGCCGCTAAGGGCTCGGTTAACAACGTTCATCACAATAGGAAGCCTTGTGCCAGAGGCTATGTAAACTATCTCCCACATCAATGCAAGGCCATTGGCGCTTGTGGCAGTCATTGCTCTTGCACCAGCTGCAGATGCTCCTACGCAGGCGCTCATAGCGCTATGCTCAGACTCAACAGTTATCATCTCAGTATCAACCTCGCCATCAGCTACAAACTGGGAGAAGTTATGCATTATCTCAGTCTGAGGAGTGATAGGATAGGCAGCTACGACGTCTGGATTAATCTGCTTCATAGCTTCTGCAGAGCATTCTGCTCCTGTCATTGCTCGTTTTGTTTTTATTGCCATCTTGGTTGTTTTATCTGGTATTAGGCGCGTTTCTTATCTTAACATGGAAGCAAGGATTATTTTCTCTTTGTCATCTCTGTCTTTAACGAATTCTTGGTAATGCTTTATTGCTTCTTTTTTTATGTTCTGGAAAGTCCTCCAGTCAAGTATCATATTGTCTTCCTTAATGCCAAGGGTCTTGCATGATGATTCATATTTCTTTATGAAATCCCTATAGTCCCTTATTTTTTCTGTTAACAGCGCAACAGTCTCTTTGTGGATTTCTACAGGGATGTTATCGATGTTAAATGCCTTGTTGCTGTTCATAGCATCATTTAAGTTGGTGCCTGCCAAGGCCATCAGTGGCTCTTTTCCTGGCGGGTAAATTTTTATGGTTTGTTCGTATCTTTTTTCTTTTTTTGCAATGGCAAGCCCTATGAAAAAGCACATCATCTGGCCGCAGTAGTAAGTGCTAGGTCCTTTTTCAACATTAAGCCACTGGATTAAGAACTCTCTTGCCTCGGCCTTATCCTCGATTGTGGCTAATTTGAATAGCTCCTCTGCATAATCCCGCATCCATCCTACGTTGATAAAAAGCTTCTGGGTGTATTCTCTTGAGCAGAAATTCGCAATCCCCTCGGTGAAAGTATCAGCGAGCGCAGTGTATAAGAACAGCAACCCCTTCCTGAAGCCTTTCTTTTCCTTTGCATCAGTCCATTTCTCTAGCTTGTCTTCTGCTCTGTATTCTCGCTCATAAAGCTTGCGCATATCCTCAACTTGGTGCCTGAACTCATGCTTCATGATTTGAAGACCTAAAAAGCTGTAATCAAATTTTCCAAGGTAATATTGTGGCAAAACCATCCTTCCTGAGCAAAGGGTTCCGCTTATCTCAATGACCATCTTGCCAGGAGAAGAGCCTTCGTTGTCATGCTGGGCGGCGCAGTCCCTTAACAGGCCATTTACTATGTTAATCTCCACTGCCAATTCCTTGCAGTATTCAGAATAAGGTATGATGTAAGGGTCTTCTTTTAGCAGCTGCTCACTCATCCTCAATAGGAACTCTGAAGTGATTTTCTTGAAATAATTGAAATCTGGCTTTGGCTTTGAGCCAATAACCCATTTGGTTATGTCACGATTATAAGGGATTTTGGCTGTCTCTCCAGGAGTGTCTTTAGACTTCATCTGGCCAGTATGGACTTTGATGAAATTATCCATGTCTGCTTCAAATTCCCTTTTGCCATATTCTACATGAAACAACACTGATACTTCTACATTGACGTTTATGTTCTCTGGCTTGCCAGCATTATCCCTGACACAGCTCATTGAAAATGATTTTTGGGTTTGCATCTTTAATCCTTGAACTCCTTCTCTTCTCGCATCTCTATTGCCTTGAATGGGCATTCTGATGAGCATATTCCGCAGCCCTTGCAAAAGTCAAGGTCAAACCCTCCAAAATTGCCAAGCTTAGGGTTGTCGCTAACGCCCTTAGCTCCTTTGTTAGGGTCAGATGTGCTTCCTACTCTTATTGCTGAGTCAGGGCAGAGCATCCAGCATATCATGCAGTTAGTGCATAGCTCGGGCTTATGGATAGGCCTAAAAGTCCTCCAGGCGCCGGTCTTGTAGTTGCGGCTGTTGCCAGCCTCAAGTATTTTACCGCCAATAGGTATCTCTTTCCACCCTTTCAGCTTCTCGCTCATAGCTTTACCTCATTATAAGCCCTGACAAACGCATTGATGTTCTTGTCAGCTATATCCTTGCCTAGGTCATGCACAAAATGCTCGTACAAGTGTTTTTTCAGCTCTTCATAATCAACCATATTAGTGGCTTTCTCAATGGCTCCAAGCATTGCAGTGTTGGTTATTGGCTTTCCTAGCTCTTCTAGCGCTATCTTCACTGCGTCTAGAACCACAATCCTGCCTTTGAAACCTGTAAGCCTTCTTACATCTTCTACACCTTGGCTGGTGTTGGCTATCAACACCCCTCTTTCTTCATCCAATCCTTCAGCCACAGGTATGCTTTTTAAGAGGGTCTGGTCAAATACAGCCACCACGTCAGGGTTCAAGACTCCTGTGTGAAGCAGAATCTTCTTATCACTAATCCTGGTGAAAGCCTTCATAGGAGCGCCTTGCCTTTCTGCCCCGTACTCAGGAAAGCTCTGAACATACTTGCCAGATTCCATCGCAGCCTCTGCAAGAACAGCAGCAGCAGTCTTGGCTCCTTGCCCGCCTCTTCCGTGCAGGCGTATCTCAAAGATATCTTTTGGCATGGAAAAAATAATGGATTAATAGTTTATATGTTTTTCGCATGGCGCTTCTACATTTTTCTTATCAAAAGATTTAAATACTTCTGAGAATAAGGGCTTTTTAGTAGAAAATATCATATTCCGTTTATTAGGCATTAGAAAAAAGAGGTGGGTATTGCGTGGTAGATAAGCATAATGCTTTTATTCTTTGGTTTGACCAGATAAATATTGATGACGCGAAATATGTAGGCGGCAAGAATGCCAGCCTTGGTGAGATGTACACTCACCTGTCGCATCGAGGAGTAGCAGTGCCCAATGGCTTTGCAATAACTGCCAACGCTTACTTCTACATTTTGGAAAAGGCAGGGCTCATGGCAGAAATAAAGGAAGTGCTTTCCGGATGGAACTTACACAACATACAGCAATTACAAAAAGCAGGGCATAAGATTAGGGAGTTGATTAGGACTGCAGAAATTCCCCATGACTTAAAAAAGCAAATATGTGATGCTTACCGCGATCTTTGCGGGTCATATAGCAAAGACCGGGCAGATATTGACGTAGCTGTGAGGAGCAGTGCTACAGCAGAGGACTTGCCTGATGCAAGCTTTGCAGGCCAGCAAGAGACCTACCTTAATATAAGAGGAGAGGCTCAACTCCTTGATGCTTGCAAGAAATGCTTTGCCAGCCTGTTCACTAACAGGGCTATCAGCTATCGGCAGGACAAAGGATTTGACCATTTCAAGATTGGTTTGAGCATCGGAGTGCAAAAGATGGTGCGCTCTGACAAAGCCTGCTCAGGAGTGATGTTCACTATTGACACGGAGACGGGCTTTAGGGATGTCATCATAATCAATGGTTCATACGGCCTAGGAGAGAACATTGTGCAAGGAGTAGTCAACCCTGACGAGTTCATGGTCTTCAAGCCCGCCTTGAAGCAAGGTTTCAAGTCGATAATAAACAAGAAGCTAGGCTCTAAAGAGATAAAGATGATTTATGATACTCACGGCAACAAGAGCACAAGAAACATACAGGTATCTCCTGCTGAGCGAAAAAAATTCGTGCTAGATGATGATGAGATAGTGTCATTGGCCCAATGGGGCTGCATAATAGAGGAGCATTACTCAAGGAAAGCAGACAGGCACAAGCCTATGGATATCGAGTGGGCAAAGGATGGCGTCACCAAGCAACTATTCATTGTGCAGGCAAGGCCAGAGACTGTGCATTCATTAAAGGACATGAACAAGCTAATAAAATACGTCCTGAAAGAGCACGGCCCTATGATCATAAACGGTGAGTCAGTAGGCAATAGAATTGGAAGTGGCAAAGTCAGGGTTATAGAAAACGTTGAGAACATCAACAAGTTCAAGGAAGGAGAAGTCCTGGTTACTGACATGACAGACCCGGATTGGGAGCCAATAATGAAGATAGCAAGCGCCATAGTGACTAATAGGGGTGGCAGGACTTGTCATGCAGCCATCATCTCCAGGGAGCTAGGCATCCCTTGCGTTGTAGGAACCGAAAAAGCCACAGAAGTAATCAAGGACAAGCAAGACATCACTGTTGACTGCAGCCAAGGAGAAGAAGGGTTCATTTATCAAGGCCAGCTTAAGTTTGAAGTTGAAGAGCTGGATATCGGCTCGTTGCCTAAGACCAAGACCAAGATAATGATGAACATAGCAGACCCATTGCAGGCTTTCAAGGAAAGCTTCATACCGAATGACGGAGTGGGACTAGCCAGAGAAGAATTCATCATCAACTCAGAAATCAAGATACACCCATTAGCATTATTAAGGTTCAGCAAGATAAAGGATGAGAAGATAAAAGCCAAGATCAACTCATTAACCAATGGCTATGACAATAAGGAAGATTTTTTCATCAACCGCCTGGCAAGAGGCATAGGCATGATAGCAGCTTCTTTCTACCCCAAGCCAGTGATTGTCAGGATGAGCGACTTCAAGAGCAATGAGTACGCTAATCTCATAGGAGGAAAGCTCTTTGAGCCAGTTGAAGACAACCCTATGATTGGCTGGAGAGGAGCCTCAAGGTATTACAGCGAGGACTACAAAGAAGCCTTTGCCCTTGAGTGCAAGGCAATACTCAAGGCAAGGAACGAGTTTGGGCTGAAGAACATAAAAGTAATGATACCGTTCTGCAGGACTGTCGATGAAGCCAAGAAAGTGATCAAGGTCATGCATGAGTGTGGCCTCAAGCAAAGGGAGCACGAGCTAGAGATTTACGCCATGTGCGAGATACCCAGCAACGTCATCCTGGCAGAAGAGTTCCTTGATATATTCGATGGGTTTTCCATAGGCAGCAATGACCTGACCCAGCTGACACTGGGGCTAGACAGGGATTCTGAGCTGGTGAAAGACATATATGATGAGAGGAATGAGGCAGTGAAGAAACTCATCAGGCAAGTGATTGAAGTGGCTAACAAGAAAGGCAAGTATATAGGACTATGTGGCCAGGCGCCATCAGACTTCCCGGACTTTGCAGAGTTCCTAGTGGAGGCAGGCATCCACAGCATCAGCCTAAACCCCGACACGGTCATCAAAACGACTTTAAAGATTGCTGAAAAAGAAAAGCAGCTAGGGATAAAATAAATAGGTTTAAATAATCCTGCAATTATTTTCTAGAGCATAACATGCCAATAAAGATTGATTACAAGAAATGCTGCTGGAAAGACGGCAAGTGCACTAGCTGCAGCTGCGGCGGGAAAACTTGTAATGGCTGCGTCGAGGCTTGTGCCACTGGAGCGCTTACACGAAAAAAAAGAGTAGAGTTTGACAAGTCCAAGTGCATTGACTGCGGAGCATGCATAGCAGCTTGCAGCCACGAAGCTATTTCTTTTGCTTAATAAAAAATAATTAGAAAAATAAATAATTTAAACTAAAGTTTATTGGCATTCTCCCCTGAAATAAGCCCATTCCTCGCATTCTGCTCCGCCTGGAAGAATGCATAATCCTATCTGACCCTCATTCTCAACATCATCCCTGATGTCAAGGGTTCCTCCATGTTCTACGCAGTAAACAGAGGCGGGGTTGGCAATTCCGGTACTTTCAGTATTGCCTGAGCCAGGGCTGCCAGGTTCTGTGTTGCCTTCTGAGCCATCGCTAGTGTTAGGGCACCGCTCATCTGTCCAGTAAGCGACCTTGTAATCAGCGCAAGCAGTGCACTTGTTGCCATAATTAGCAGCGCAAGGATACTTGATGCACTGGATGCTTGTGTTGAACCATCCGCACACAGGCATGTACTCTTTTGTGCAAGCCTGAGTCCTTGGGTTTTGGCAGTCAGTAGCCTTGAGCTTTCCATCTGTGGGTGCGCAGTCTTCAGAGCAAGTTCCTGCTGTGCAAGGAGCTAGGCACGGAGGAGTGCTGTAATAGCATGCCGGGCACTGGTCAGCTTCTCCTGCATCACAGACGCCATTTCCACAAGTTGTCTCTGGTTCACATCCGCAGCCAAATTCATCGCTGAAAGCTGCTTTTCCCTTGATGCACACGTACCTTATGACTTTGCATTGCTCCAAGTCCCTGGTCACATAAGTCTTTGCAGGGCACTCTCCTGGGACATATGAATCAATATTCTTGCTTCCGCAAGCAGTGCACTTGTTGCCATAAGTTACTCCATCATCGCCGCAAGTAGGCATGTATTCCATGGTGCAAATCTCTGCAGCCTTTTGCTCTGCAGTGCAGGTGACTGATGCTGGGCATTCTCCTCTGAAATATTTCCACTCATCGCACTCAATGCCATAAGGCAGAACGCAAACACCGCTCTGGCTATCATCAGCATTAGTAATTATCTTTGACTCTCCGCCTTGAGCCTGGCAGAACTTGCTTGCAGGATTAGGCATTCCTGTTGAAGGGCAAGGGTCAAACTCGCAGTTATTGCTGCCGTTCCTTCCAACTGCAGAGCCGCCAGGGCAGAGCTTTGCCTCTTCTGTGCATGCTCTTATGCACTTTGGTGGGCCTTGGCAGCCGCACTCATTCTTCTCTCCAGAAACAATTGTTCCGCCTTGGCAAAAGCCAGGAGCAGGAGGGCTTAGCTGAGGGCAAGTGCTGCATCCAGTGCAATTCTCTTCCCAGCTTCTTATGCACTTCTGCCTATCTTCGCACCAGCTATAGCCAGCGCTTGCTTTGCAGCCGTGCTCATCACTGTCATTGCCAACAATAATAGGGCCTTGCTGATTACAGCCCGCTATCAGTATCATGCTTAAAATCAATGTTCCAATCAAAAACTGTAGTTTCATCTGGTTTCACCTCGCATTTATGAACAAAATGCTTTCTTTAGCATAGTAGGGATTCCTAACTATTTAAATATGTTTTAGTCTTTAAACTGGATTGAAGCTATGAGAAGGCAAAATAAGGGTTTTATGCTTGACTTCAATCTGCCTTAAACCTATATAAACCTTTAAATAGGCGTATATCTTTCTCATTTCCAATGGCAAAAGACCCTTTTTTACTGGTAAGCCTTGAAGAGAACGAATCCAAGGCACTAGCTCAAGTGATGAGCAATGATACTGCAAGAAAGATTCTCGATTTTCTCTCAAAAGAAGAGTCTGCTACAGAGACAGATATAGCAAACAAGCTCAAAGTGCCATTGTCAACAGTGCACTATAATTTACAGGCGCTTGTAAAAGCTAACCTTGTGAAGGCAGAAGAATTTCATTATTCTGAAAAAGGAAAAGAAGTATTGCACTATTCTCTTGCGAACAAGCTAATCATTATTGCCCCAAAGAATACTAGGACTGAAAGCTTCAGGGACAAGCTCAAGAGTATACTCCCAGTGGCGTTGATAACCCTGGCAGTCGGCGCAGTGATGCAAATATTCAACAAGTTCATGTTCAAGGCAGGAAGCGCAAAGCTAATGGCAGCAGCTCCCATGGCAGCTGATTATGCAGCAAGGTCAGTTGGAATAGCAGAACAAGCAGTGGAAAAAGCAGCAGTGCCAGCAGCAGAGGAAGCAGCTAGCTTGATGATGACAGCAGCAGGGGCAGTCGCAGAGAATGTCACTAATGCAACCCAGAATATTACTCAGAACATCACCGAGCAAGTGATTGAGCCAGTAATCCAGCCAATAATCAATGTTGTCCAGCAGACACCACCAACCAACACAGCCCTATGGTTCTTGATAGGTGCTGGATTCACAATAATACTTCTAGTGATTTGGTATTGGTTTGTGACGAGAAAGAAGAAGTAGGTTTACGCATATTCATTTTTTGCTTGAAAACCTTTGAAGCGACGTTCAAGTTCCATATCAGATAAACAATCAAAATCAAAACATACATACCTGCTGGATTCTGTTAATCCAAACTCAAAATAGTTAGAAGCTTTTTTTCCGTAGGTTTTCTTATCCATTTTAAATGCGGTATTGAGATTATCAAGAGCTATGTGAAAAAGCCATTCAACAACCGCTATTTCGCCTTTATTGCCTTTTTTATTCCAATACTCTTTGATAGTCTTTTCATCTTTTAAATTGTAGAAATGCCTTATGGCCCTATGATTCATACCTTTTTCTTTATATGGTTCATCAATCCACTGGTGAAGTTCTTTAAAATCTTCTCCTGTGCGTTTTTTGCTTATAGCGCAATGAATCCATAATCCTGGCATAGATACGTTTTGAATAAGATTCTATTAATAACTTTCTGTTTTTTTAAGAATTCCCTACACCCTCATCGCTGCATAGAACGTGTCGAAGATGGGCATGTCTGTGGTGATGCTTATGAAGTCATAGCCTAGGTGCTCGCACAGGTCTTTGATGGCGTGGATGTGGTATTCTATCTTGTCCCTGTAGCCTTTGATGAGCCTGTTGCTGATGAAGGTCCTTAGCTTGCTGTGCAGCTCGCTGTCCTCCAGCACCATGTCTCCGTACATGGGAAGCTTTCTCTCATCAGGGTCTAGAACCTGGATTGCCACTACTTCGTGCTTGGTGTACCTTGAGAGAACATTCTTTATATCTTCAATATCATAGAGGAAATCTGATATCAGCACTACAAAGCTTTTGCTATGCATGTACTTCTTGTACTCATCAAGTGTCCTTCCAAGCTCTGACTTGCCATCTACTTTGAGCTTCTCTAGCATTCCAAGAATATTAAGCAACTGGTTCATGCCTTTCCTTGCCCTCAGGTAGTTCAAGCTGTCTGAAAAAGTGGAGAAATTGAACTTCTCATTATTGCGAAGGGCCATGTAAGCAAATCCCATACCTATCATGCTCGCATAGTCAAACTTGGTTATCTTCCTCCCGTACTTCATGCTGCCGCTGGCGTCGACTATGATGTGCACAGTCATGTTTCTTTCTTCCTCAAACTGCTTGATGAAGAACTTGTCTGTCCTTGAATATATTTTCCAGTCTATTGCCCTGAAATCATCTCCAGGCACATAATCCCTGTAATCATTGAATATTAATCCTTGGCCTTGGGCGCGGCTTTGTCTTTCCCCGTGGTATTTGGACAATACTCTTCTTTTCAGGATTATATTGAACCTATCCAGCTCTTTTAGGAATGATATGTCTATCATGGTTTTTTTCTCTTAACTACAGCTTAATTTTTCAGCAGCTCTTTTATCACGTCATCTGCAGTCTTGCCATCTCTTTCTGCCTTGAAGTTGAGTATTAGCCTATGCCTAAGCACTGGGTATGCCATGTCTTCAATATCCTTAGCGCTCACATACTTCCTTCCATTGAGCAGTGCCTTGGCTTTTGCAGCGAGTATCAGTCCGATGCTTGCCCTTGGGCTTGCTCCGTACTCAATCAGGTCTTTTGCAGTCCTGGTCTTGGCAACAATCTCTAGTGCTCTTTTCTTTATGTCATCAGCTATAGGCACCTGCCTTGTCAGCTGCTGAAGAAGCACAAGTGATTCCTTGCTCAATAATGGCTTTACTTCTGCAACGCCTTCTTCTTTTGTGAACCTGTTGATGACTTCCATTTCATCATCAAACTTAGGATAAGTCACAAGAATCTTCAATAAGAACCTATCTACTTGTGCTTCTGGCAATGGATATGTGCCTTCCATGTCAATGGGGTTTTGGGTTGCTAACACAAAGAAAGGGGGCTCTAGCGGGAAGGTCTGGTTTCCTACTGTGACTTGCTTTTCCTGCATTGCCTCTAGCAGTGCTGATTGCGTCTTGGGTGTTGCCCTGTTTATCTCGTCTGCAAGTATGATGTTGGCAAATATAGGCCCTTTTTGGAACCTAAACATCTTTTTGCCTTTGTCTTCCTCAATCACATATGTGCCTATGATGTCGCTTGGCATCAGGTCAGGAGTGTTTTGTATACGGGAAAATTTCAAGTCCAGCACATTGGATATGGTCTTGACCATAGTGGTCTTTCCAAGTCCAGGGTAACTTTCCAGAAGAGCATTGGCATCGCACAGGATTGCTATGAGCACCTGCTCTATCACCTCTTCTTGCCCGACTATGACTTTGCCTATCTCCTTGGTTATGTTGCTGAAAGTTTCCTTAAGCTTCTCAATATTGCGCACATTCTCGATGTTCTTAACCATTCTACTCGCCTCCAAGTGTTTATTTTATGATTAACTCTCCATTTTCTCAAATATCCTTTATCCTTTGAGTATAATTTGCAGCCTGCTCTGCATCGTCAAGCACTTTCTGGCTGTTGAAAGTGTCGGGGTTTATCCCTATCTCCTGGGGCACGCTGCCCTCCCTTAGCTTCTCATTCTCTGCATCGCTTATCTTGTTGAAGTCTATCTCGCTAAGGCTTGGGTTCATGTTTAGGTCTATCTGGTCATTGCCTAGCTTGGCAACGCTCGCATCTCCATAGATGACGTCTGTCTCATTGAAAGCTAGCTCAGCCAGGTTTCCCTCTGCAAACTCCCCTGACTTGCTCGGTATCATGAACCTGAGCTTGTCAAAAGGAATATCGATTTTTTTGAAGTCTATGCTTAGGGCAGAGACAAACACTATGAGAAACACTATAACTACAGCGCTGATAATCCTTACGATTATCCTTTTTGAGTCAAGCAAGTTGCCTGTGGAGACGGTCTTCATCTTGCCCTTGAGCTCCTCAAATAGTGCTGCCATCATGATGTTGTCCTGGCTCATGTTGTCATGGCAAGTCCTGAGCATCTCCTTGACCTGGGGGTTGGCGTCCTCCATCTGCTTTAGTCTCATTTTCTTGATGCTCCTACTCATGCTTATGAAAAAGTATATCATGGCGACGGCTCCTGGTATGAGCACGATGTAGAGCAGCTTCAGGTTGAAGAATGAAACCCCGAAATAGATTATTAGGAAGAGCATTATTGTGTCTAGGAAGCTATTGATGAATGCAACTTTTAGCATCTCAAGCTTCACTTCTGTGAACAATGATTTTATGCGGTCCATTTTTTCCTTTGCTTCTTCTTTTTCAGCTCTAAACTTGATTCTATGTCATGCAGGCTATTCTTTCCTCACCATCAACAGTGTTCCTGAGGCAATCCACCCTGTCATTCAGCCTATCAACCTCACGATTAAGCGAGGTTACCTGAGAGATAAGTGATGTGATGTTCTTGTTCAGGTTGATTACCTGGCCAGAGTAGACATCTATCTGCTTCTTATACGTCTCTTGTAGCACAGTCATCCTTGTGAGATCTGCTTGGGTGTTGGAAAGCTCTGTCTTTTTCTTCTCAAGCTCTGCTGCCTTTTGCTCGTACAAAGTATCGTATTTGCGTATGTCAGTCTCTGTGCTGTTAAGGCTCTTCATGGTATTGAACAATATATCGCTCATGCTAGTGACGTTCTGCTCGCACACAGAAAGCTTGCCAGAAGTGCTCTCAATCTCATTTTTCTTGTTCTTGAGAGTGTTCTGGTAATACACGCTGACTCCTAGCATCCCTAAAAGTATGAATATTATGATTAGCAAAAGAAACACATTCAGTTTCTTGCCCATGAATTCAGAGCTCATTTCAATCATCCTCTTTGTTATTTATTCTATTCATTGTCAATCAATTTGTCTTTGCTTAGCGATTATGATTCCTCTCTCTTGCCTTCCTTATACCTATCTCAATCAAAAAGATTATGGCAGCTGAAAGCAAGAATGGCCAGATAATTGTAGTCCTCTCTATCTTGGTGGTTTTTGAAACGCTCTTGACAAAGCTAACAATATCTTTAGCCTCTGTAGGTTTAAAAATCTTTCCGCCAGTCATGCCAACTATGCCATCTAGCACAGGATTCATGCCTGCTTCTTGGTATTCTGTCTCATAGTTCACTGCAAAGCTCTTGCCAATGGCTTGGTTGAATCCTAATTTGCTGGCTGTTAGCTGGGCAGTGTACTGGTTCTCACCTGTCCTGGTGAAGCTAAGCCCCTCAGCACTCGGGTACTTGTCGCTTTTCACAATCACATCAACTGGTTGGTTAATCCTTGAGTCAGCAATCACGACGTAATAAGGAAGTTTTCTTTGTGGGTCTCCAATTGCCCAGTTGATAGTCCTTGTCAATAATATGGAATTCTTCTTGTTAAGCAGGTCCCCCATGTTGTTGTTGCCGGAAAAAACATTAATGGTTGCCACTCTTCCCAGGCCATAGTTCCATACAGTCACAGCAGGCTCTCCATGCTGGGTAGTCACTAGCTGCTGGCTGCTGCTTTTGGGTATGACTTGGTTGTAGCCGTAAAGCGAAGCATCCAATTCTAGGCCTTGGGTTATGAAATGATAAGGATTGATTATGAAAAGGTCAAACAGCTCTCCGAACTTGGTCTCCTCCGGGTCTCCGAACAATATCTTTAGCCTGTTCTCCTGGGTAGCTGGGAAGTAGACTCCGCCTCCATTATAAGCAATTGACTTTAGGAATTCTTCATCCACGCTCTTGCCAGTGCCTACCATGTAGACCTTGACTCCTCTTGCATTGATGGTCTTGGCAGCGTCAAGGGTTTGCTGCTGGATTTGTGTGTTTCCTGTGTTTCCATCTGTTATCATGATGATGTTGCTGCTTGCCCCTATGCTTTCCTTGAGAAGGGCATAAGCCCCGCTCAGGCCGATGTGGAAGAAAGACTGGCTAGGCGGCTGCTGTATCCTGGAAATCTTTTCAATCAGCTCCTTCTTGGTGAGGAACAATGGCTGGAGCTCTTGCACTATTGCGTTCTTGTCGCCAAAAACAGTCACTCCGACGCTGTTGTCAGGGCCAAGCGAATTAATCACGCTTATTGCAAGCGCCTTGCTGATGTCTTGGGTGTTGGATTTCTCCCATCTTTTTGTCTCCCAGTTGAAGCTTGTGCCTGTGCTTCCTGAGAAGTCAATAGCAATCACAATATTGCTGCTTCCTCTCCTACGACTAGCCTTGCCGACATACACTGGCAATAATGATTCAAGGGTTGAGCCCTTGTAATCCCCGCGGTCAAAGCTGTCAAAGCCGCCAATAGCAAGCAAGCCATTCCCATAGTATCCTCCTTCCTTGTCCACAAGGTAGTCTGCTAGCTTGTCCACTCCTGCAAGTGGCACTGGCTTGTCATTAAGGATTACTGCATAATAATCATTCACATTGTCAGGTATGCTGCTAGCCTTGGTCACGTCATATAGCTCATTAAGTATCTGCTCAACAGGGTCTGGCGCATCTGTCACAAAAAGCACTTTTGGCTTGGGAACAACGCTCACCACCTTGTAGAACACATTGTTGTTAGTGAAATGATCCTTCTCAGCGCTTACCTCTGCCACTAGCTTATGCTCTCCTTCACTGAACTCCCTCTGGAAGTCAAGGCCTTCTTGCTTGGTCTTCTTGTCGATTATGACTTCTCCGTCAATGCTTATCTTGACATTGATTTCTTGGATTCCAAGATTAACCAGCCTCACCCTGAAAGTATTATTGACGCCGCTGACAGTGGTGTCAGGCCCGCTTAGATAGACTCCTACTTCTTTTTCCTTGTCCTCCAGCTCTACAATGCTTATTGTGCTGTTAAGGTTGGCCGCAAGCAATGCCACATCACCAAATTCAGTTCCTTGGTTCACATTTCCATCAGTTATCAGCAATAATGAAGTGTCTTTTTCAAGATATCCTAGCACGCCATCCCCGAGGTCTGATTCAAGGCCCGAGCCTAGGCTCCTGATGGTAACAGGAATCTCTTCTTCAAGCTCTTCTTTGAGCTCAGGGATGAAGGCTGTGTTCAAAAGCTGCATGGAAGTCGTATTATCAACGAGTATTAACAGTTTGGGATTGCCAGGAGTAGTCGAGGTGACCTCTCCAAAAGGCTTGGCCAAGGCAGTCACCAGCAGTATGAATATCAAGGCCCTTGTGACAAGCATGATAATCTTGAACCTTTTTTTCTCTTTTCTCTCCCCAAAGTCAAGGTCCACAAACCTCTTGAAGAATAAGAACAAGAAAATAAGCATGATTGGGATTAGCCAGAAGAATGCCTTGGGATTGAGAAGATTGCTAATCATCATCTACAAGTCACCCCTCAGCTTTATGTAAGCGAACTCTAGCAGCAGGACAATTATTATTGCAATCACAAGATAATCAGTCAGCTCGAAAGGAACTTTTTCCTTGAACTTCTCGCTAGCCTGAGCAAACCCTTTCTCATCTATGCTTCCCTTGCTGTTCACATCTGACTCCTTGTCATTTATGAGATTGACGGCAAAGGTCCTGTCATTCATGGCGTAGAGCCCAGCGCTGTCAAAGGATAATTTATCAGTTGTGACTTTTCCATCTGGCGTAGATATCCTCTGCTCCTCATTGAAGCTCATCATGCTGCCAGTCTTATAATTCAATTCCTTCAATGAAGGGGTGTTAGTGGCAAAATCAGTCAATCTCTTCCAGAAGACAAAATAATCAGGGCTCTTGGCAAAGCTGGCATCTGCCTCCTTGTCCTCATCAAGTATGCCATAGTAGAACATCTTGCCGTTTCCCTGCACACTGAAAGCTATTATTGGATTCTTGTCTTCTGTTGCCGCAATCACTATCATCTCCTTGCCTTCCACGGCCTTTATGTTGAAGTATTTCCTAGTCACCCCGAAATTGTCAGAGCTAAGACTTTCAGCATTACCAGGATTAATGTTAACCGGAGAGGATGCCAAAGTTATGTTATCAACCCCAAAAGGCAAAATTCCCTGGTAATCAATGCCAAGCAGCTCTTTTTGAGCAGCAATGATGACTGCCTTTCCATCGCTCTCCACCTCTTCTTTCACTCCCTTGTAAGTCCCTGGGAGGATGAGGCTTGGGTTGATGTCCTTGAACACGAACACATCATATCCTCCTATGTCAGGAATCTTAGGTGGGATGGCGACGTCAATATCGATGTTCTTCATCACATCAAACACATTGAATAAGAAAGTCTTCTCAGGGTTGGTTGCATTGGTTATCATCAGCACTTTTTTCTTGATGCCGCTAGGAGTGCTTATGTACGCAGTGTTGTCTGGCTCAAAGCCATCCTTTGCTCCCTGCACCTCAAGCTCTAGCTTGTTAGTGCCTGGAGGGGTTGAGAAGCTGAAAAGCTCCTGCGAAGCCTTCGGGATTTTGAAGCTTTCCTCTAAGTCATTGACTTTCACTTTCACATTAGCTTCTTCATCGTTATAGTTCCTTATGACTGCGGTGGTCTTCTTGTCCTCAATCTTCAAGTCAATAATCCCGACATTGTTCACTGGCTTAAAAACCCTGATGAAGTCAACTTTGATGTCCTGGCTCTCAAGAGTCTTTCTTGCAGTTGCCAGGCTGCTGTCAGTCTCAGTGTCAATGAAGTCGCTAATAACTACCACCCTTGAGTCTGTTTTGGCATAAGCTCCTGCAGTGCTTATAGAATCATAAAGATTAGTGGGCGTGTCTGTTGGCTTTAAGCTATTCAGGTAATCCTTTATCTCTCCAGAGGACTTGTCAATCAATACTACGTTAGGAGTCTTTTTCACGATTATAAGGGTGTTGACCATTCCGAGGTTCTTCTTGGCAATGCTTATTGCCTCTTCAAATCTTGTGCCTCCATCATAATCTGCTTTCATGCTAGCGCTGGCATCAAGCACTATGACTGTGTTCTTGAACAAAGATTCCTTGGCAACATTGATGTAAGGCTTGGCAAGCGAGAGCAGCAGCAATAACAGAGCAAGCAGTTGTAGCAGGAAGAGAAGGTCATGAATCAATCTCCTGAAAAAAGTAGTCTTCTTGTCCCTGCCCATGTCCTTGAACAAGAACATCAAAGTAGGGATGGCCTCATGCTTTGGCTTAGGCCTGATGAAATAGATTAACAAGAAGGGTATGAGCAGCAAAAGACCGTAGAGCAGCCTTGGCTCAAGAAAGAAATTTGCAGCACTAGTAAAAAAATCCACTTTCACTCACCGCTTTCCTATTATTCCCTGTTCCTCTAACTATCAAAATCTGTATCTGATACAGTACAAGCCTCTTTAATCGCAAGTCTTTATATAAATTTTACGAAAGAAACAAAGCCTTTAGCAAAAGCCTCATGATATCATGCTCAAGGCAAGCTCAGCAGCACCAATTGCTCCGCTTAGCTCTCCAAGCTTGCTCTTTTTTATATTGCAAGCCCTGGCAAGGTTAGGATGGGCGTACTTGTTAACCACTTTCTGGACATCCTTGTAGTACGGAAGATTGCTCACTCCTCCGCCAACAACAATCATTTCTGGGTTAAAGATGTTAATGAGGTTAGCAAAGAATATTCCTGTGAAAAACACCGTCTCTGCATAGGCTTTTCTTGAAAACTCATCTTTCTTGTTGAGTATGATGACTGGAGAATAAGCTTTCTTGCCGCTCAACTCTTCGTATCTTTTTATGATGTTAGGCCCGGATATAAGGTCTTCAATCTCCTTGACTCCTTTGATATGGCCTGCCTCATGTATATTGACCACTAGCTTGGTATGGCCTGCTTCTCCTGCTCCGCCAATAGCCCCCCTATATATCATGTTGTCAATGATAATCCCTGTGCCTATGCCAGTGCCGATGATGACGCCTATTGAGTCCTTGCAATCAATAGCAGCGCCTTGCATGTGCTCGGCGAGCGCAAAACAGTTAGCATCATTCTCAAGCCACACCTTGAGCTTGGTTTTTTTCACTAGTTCTTTTTTCAGGTTAAATCCTTCTAGTCTCTTGATGTTAGGCATGCAAGCCATGCTGCCGCTAGGAATAGCAAATCCAGGAGTGGCGAGCCCTATTGCTTTGACTTCATCAGTCTTGAGGATATTGATTACCTCAAGAATGTTTTTAATAATATGGCTCCTTGGCAGGTGCGCCTGTGTAGGATGTTCATAAGCCTTAACAACCCTTCCTTTCTCATCCACCAATACTCCTTTTATCTTGGTGCCCCCAAGGTCAATCCCTATGACTAAAATCTTTTTCACCTTCTTTTCTTTTTCTCGTGCCTTCAATCAAGTTCCTTGGCTTTATACCTTATTGTCTGATTTGAAAATAATAATCTTGTCCTCAACTACCTTGGCCACTGCTCGGCTTACATCTCCAAGGTAATTGTAAGGGACATCATCCTTTCTTGAGGTGACGCCTTTCAGTAATGCACTGGCAAAAGCTACCCTGACATCTGTGTTGATATTGATCTTGTTGATGCCTAGCTCAATGGCTTTTCTGTAGTCTTCGACCTCTGTGCCTGAGCCTCCGTGCAGCACAAGGAATTTTCCAGTGGCAGCTTTGATGGCCTTAAGCCTGTCAAAATCAAGCTTCTTCTGTTCTTTCCATAACCCGTGCGCATTGCCTATGCTGATGGCAAGGGAGTCGACTCTTGTCTTTTTGACAAACTCCTTTGCCTGCTCTGGCCTCGTGAGCATCTCCTCTTTTATCACATCCTTGAGGCTTTCAGTGTGCGTGGTTGAGCCGCCAGTAATCCCTCCTAGCTCTCCTTCGATGAACACGCCGTGCCTGTGAGCGTACTTTGCTGCTAACTTGGTCTGTTTGAGGTTCTCTTCATATTCCAGTTTTGAGCCGTCAAAATGCACAGAAGGATAGCCTGCATCAACCACTTTCTTTATCTCCTCAAAAGTCTTGGTGTGGTCAGCATGCAGTATCACATGAGAATATTTCCTGAATATCGTTTTGTAGACTGCTACGCTTTCCTCGCAGCCAAAATAATTCCTTTCTCCCTCGCTCATGGATATGATTACAGGAGATTTTTGATTCATCGCAGCAGATAATATGCCTTTTAGTATCTCACTCGTTGAGAAATTGAAAGCTCCGATGGCAAAGCCTTGCTTGTCAGCCTGCTTGTAAAGCCTGATAATCCTTCCTCGCATCAAATTCACTCCTTTCAGCAGATAGCACAAAGTAATGTCATGATTTAAATCTTTTGCTTTAAGCTTTTCTGAAAAGCTTGCAAAAGGATTAGTGCAGGATTTTCACTTCGTGAAATCCTGCTCCATGGGACTGAGCAACATAGTTGCGAATGTCGCATCTTTTCTCTAAAGGCCATCAAAAGCTACGGTTTTTTGGGCCTCAAAAGAGAAAAATCCCTTTTGTAGGCTTTGCATAAGCAAAGGCTTTATAGAAAAATATAAAAACCCCGCTGCAAGGAGATGGAAGGATGGGATTATTTAAACACACACCAAAAGATGATTTAGTGCAATACCTCAACACTAAAGAGAATCAGCTAGAGGTAATAGATGCAAAGAGAGAAGAGTTCTTGGCTGTGCTGAGAATCATCAGGAAAAACATCAAGTCTTATGTCATCCTGGACAATCAAGGAGTCCAGGACTTGCAGCACCTGCTTGACAGGCTTATGACTAAGAGCACTAACGACGCTTCAGTCACCATTGCCTTGAAGACAGCAGAAGCCCTGAGCGCAAGAATATTGCAGAAAAAAAAGCTCTTTGGCAAGCAGGATATTGATGAATTCCTTAAAAGAATAGGCTGGATTTGAACATCAAGCCTGAACTTTGGAGCTGGATGATACCTTAGGCTAGCATAAGATTTATAACCCTCAAGAAAAACCCTTTATTCTATGAGATTTGCCCATCTTGCAGACGTACACATAGGCTCATGGAGAGATCCTGCTCTTAGGGAAATCAGCATGGAAGCTTTCAAAAGAGCAGCCCACATCATCCTGGAAAAAAAGCCAGACTTCATTCTCATTGCAGGAGACCTATTCAATACGTCGATGCCTCAAATAGATCATCTCAAGCAGGTCGTCATGCTATTGAAGCGAATAAAAAAACAAGGCATCAACACATATGCTGTGCCAGGAAGCCATGACTACAGCCCAGGCGGAAGGACCATACTCGATGTCCTTGAAGAGGCTGAACTGCTTGTGAATGTGATGAAAGGAGAGGTGATAGGCAACAAGCTAAGGCTCAAGTTCACAATCGACCCCAAGACAGGAGCAAAGATAACAGGAATAAGAGGAAAGAAAGGAAGCCTTGAGAAAAAAGACTATGATATGCTTGACACAGAAAGCCTGGAAAAAGAGCCAGGATTCAAGATTTTCATGTTTCACACAGCCATTGATGAGCTAAAGCCAGAAGAGCTTGAGAAGATGGAATCAATTCCAGCAACAGAGATGCCAAGAGGGTTTGATTATTATGCAGGAGGTCACATTCACATTGTGGAGAAGAAAGATGAGCCAGAGCACAAGAACCTGGTGTACCCGGGCCCGGTATTCCCTGCGAACTTTTCAGAGCTCTGGAAGTTAGGAAGGGGAGGATTCTATTTCTATGAGGATGGCAAGCTGGAATTTCAGCCGCTAAACCTAAAGAATACTCACAAGATTGAGGTAAGCGCAGAGGCCAAGACTCCTGAAGAGCTCCACCACGAGCTAGAAGCAGCAATCCAAGGCAAGGAATTCAACAACACCATTGTGCTGATAAAAGTGGCAGGGGTGCTCAAGAGCGGCAAGCCAAGCGACATTGATTTCAAGAGCATAATATCCGAGCTCTATGCCAAGTCAGCTTACTTTGTTATGAGAAACACCTCGCAATTATCCTCGACAGAGTTTGAGGCTGTCAAGATAAGCTCAGGCACAGCAGAGCAGATAGAGGAAGAGCTCATCAAAGAGTGGGCTGGCAAGTCAAAGGCAAGCTTTGCTGGCAATGAAGAAGAGCTGATAAAAGACTTGCTCCAGCTGCTAAGCGAAGAGCTAAAAGAAGGTGAGAAAAAATACGAGTACGACGCGAGGATGAAAAAAGAGACTGACAAAATTCTTGGCGTTTAGTGTTTAAGATTTAATGCTTTTTCAAAAGCCTCAACCATCTCCTCATCAATATCTATGAGTATGATTCTTTCAAGGCTCTGGAACTTCACAGACTTAATGGCCTTAAGCATTGCTTTTGCAGCCTCTGGCTTTGCGAGGCCTCCAACCCCAGTGCCCATGCCAGGAATCGCAATGCTCCTAAAGCCCTCGCTATCAGCAAGCTCAAGTGCAGCCTTGGTTGCGCAGAAAACCTTGTGAGCATCAGTCCTCTCAGCAGGATTGTGCATAGTGGGGGCGTGGATGACGTTCTTGCAGACCAAATCGCCAGCTCCGGTGATAGCTGCCTCGCCCACCTGAATAGGAGCCTTGGAGATGGCTTCTTCCTCGATAATGTCCCCACCAACTTTCTTGATGACGCCAGCCACTCCGCCACCCATGTAGCCAAAGCTGTTTGCCGGATTGACAATTACCTGAACCTCGCAAGTGGTGATGCTGGCTTTTTTCACTTCTATTCTCGGGATTATTGTTTTCTTCATCGCTTGCTTTAGAAAATGGCTATGATTTAAAAGGTTTGTTTAATCGATTATTATTTTGCGAAAAACATATAAAAAGAGTTGATTATGTATTCTTGAAAAGAGGTGTTTGTTGGTTAAGGAAGTCATCATACCGCCAGTTCCTTCTCAGGAGGACCAATCCCAGTTAGAGGAGGGTTTTCTAAAGGCAGAAGAGCTTCCGGCATTTGAAGAGCAAGAGCTCGTCATCCCTGAGCGTGAGGGCAGCGAGATACATGAAAGGGCAACGCAGAGCACTTCTGAACATGCAATGATGGAAAAGACGATTACTAAAGAGGCATCCTATGAGCAGCTCCCATATAGTGCAGTGCACAGGGTCGTGAGGGCTACTTGCCTTGTGGCGATGCTTATCTGGCTGGTGCTTATAATACTTCTTGGAATGTGGCTTGGCACTGCCAACACGTTCATAGGCTTATTGCCTATCCTCTTGACTATAATCATAAGCTATATTATCCTTGACAATTATCACCTGGAAAATGGCTTGCTCATGGTATTCCCTTTCATCTTCACAGGGATATTCTTTGTTTTGGGCATGTCCAATAACCTGCCGCATGGCATGGACCATATATTGCTTAGCAGCGTTAACATAATCTTTGGCTTGGTTTTTGATATAGTCATAATAATGCAGTACAGCATCCTTAGGAGGCAGAGGAAAGTCAAGACTGAAATCGTTGCTCAAGAAGAGCCTCAATATGAGACTGTTGAAGAGACAAAAGAAGAAATCAGCACAAAAGAAGTAAGGCAAGAGGCAATTCCGCAACCAGTCTCTAAGTATGTAGTTAGGCTTGACACTGAAGAGGACTTGAAAGGTTTTGTGAGCAGCATAGAAGACAAGTCCAAAGCCATCAATGCAGCCATAGGGCGAGTCTATAGCATCAAGCATGGCGGGAGCGAGGCTCTCAGGAAGAAGATAAGGATTGATGCTGAGCATTACAATGAGATAAATGAGCTGAAAAACCTGCCCCTTGACAAGAGAAGGATTCTGGCAATAGAGCTTCTCAGGAAGATAAAGGACAAGCTGGACTTGCTGATGAAGCACGAGAATGAAGTGTTTGAGAAAGGAGAGATGCAGCATTTTACGAATATAGAAAGAGATGTTGATGGCGATGATAATGTGCTGGATGTCCTCATAAAGAATGACAAGGACCCTGTAAAGTCCTACTTTGAAGGTGCCGTAGAGTTCTGTGATGAAGCCCTTGATGAGCTTGTGGCAAGCGAGCTTGAGACCATGAAGGAGAAATCACATGAGCGAAAGCAAAGGAAGATAGAGCGGGCCAAGAAAGCCATTAAAGAGGCCAAGAGCGACCAGATTATTGCTGACTGATGTTATAAGTCTTCTAAACAAATTCTAATAAAAGAAAATTACAAAATAATTTTTAGGTAATAATGAGAAATAACTTCTAAGGTTTATACCTCATCGGCGTCCTCGGGAAAGGAATAGCGTCCTTGATGTTATCAAGCCCGCATATCCATGAGACAAGCCTCTCTACTCCCATGCCATATCCTCCGTGGGGCACGCTTCCGTACTTTCTTGTGTCTAGGTAGAATGTGTAATTGTCGGGGTTCTCTCCCATCTCCACAAGCCTTTTCTTGAGCTTTTCAATATCATGCTCCCTTTGGCTTCCGCCAATTATCTCTCCGTAGCCTTCTGGAGCAATGAAATCGCAGCCTTGCACTGTCCTCGGGTCAGATGGCTCTTCCATCATGTAGAAAGCCTTGACTTCTTTAGGATAGTTGGTGCAGATGATGAATGTGTCAAATAGCGCAGAGAGCTTGTCCTCCTCGATAGTCCTCAAGTCCTTGCCCCATTCAATCTCGTGCTTGCACTTATCCTTGAGCAATTTCAAGGCTTCAGTGTATGTCATCCTGACAAAAGGCTTCTTTACGCTCGGCTCAATTTTTCTTACATCTCTCTCAAGAATCTTAAGCTCTCCCTGGTTTACCTCAAGCACTTTTTTGATGACATGCTTTATTGCAGCCTCTCCGACATCCTGGATGTCCTTGAATGTGCTCCAGGCAATCTCCATCTCGCAATGCCAGTACTCTGTCAGGTGCCTTGAAGTCCTGCTTTTCTCTGCCCGAAAGCTTGGGGCCATGGTGTAGATTTTTTCCAAGGCAAAGATTGCTGGTTCAGCATAAAGCTGCCAGGTCTGGGCGAGGAATACATCTTTCTTGTCAAAGTATTCTGCCCTGAATAGAGTGCTTCCCCCTTCGCATTGCACAGACTGGAATATCGGGCTTTGGTACTCATAGAAATCATTGCTCCTGAAATACTCGTGCAACGCCCCAAACACAGTGCTTCTTATCTTGAGTATGGCAGTCATCCTCCTAGTCCTGAGGGAAAGGTGCCTGTTATCATCCATGAACTCCCGGTTCTGGTCAGCTGCCAGAGGGAAGTTGTCACTTGTGCCTACAACTGTGAATTCATCAACCTCAATCTCAAAGCCGCTAGGCGCTCGCTTGTCCTCTTTTATCGTGCCTGTTATCTCTAGTGAAGCCTCAATTTGGAGCTTGTCAGCCTCCTTGAACTTTTCCTCTGAAAATTTCTCCTTCTTGATGACGCACTGTATTATGTCAGTGGCATCCCTTAGCACCACAAACTTGAGCTTGTTGCTCCCTCGCTCACGATAAACCCAGCCCCTGACACTAACCTTGCCAGTGGCTTTCTTCATGGCTTCCTTGATTGACAGATATTTCATGAATATCACCTTCCTCAAGCTGTTTAGTGGACAAGATTTTATAAAATTAACTGATATTGGCTGGCTAATGCGATAATCATATTGAGAAATCTTCAACTCTCGGCTTTAGTAAGCTAAGATAGTCTTTTGTCTTTAGCTTCAATGACTTGGTCCTCTCGCCTGCATTGAAGGCCATGAACTCATTTAACGGAATGGTCCTGTCGACGATTAGGTCAAGGCCAAAGACGTTGGCAAAGGGCGGCACTCCTCCGGGGATGCAGCCAGTGAGATTTGTTACTTCGTCAGGCGTTGCAAACCTGAGGCTCTCCACTCCAAGCATTTGCTTGACTCTCTTGGAATCAATCTTTTTTGCAGCGCTAAGAACTAGCATGATGAACTTGTCATCTGCCTTGAGAATCATGGCCTTGGCGCCAATCTTGATGTCCTCGCCGCGGGCTTTGGCAGCCTCCTCACTAGTCCTGACCTCTTCATGCTCCTTGTACTCATAAACAACCTTGTTATCTTCAAGGAATGATTTCAGCTTTTCAAATGCTCCCATTGCCATCCACCCTTAATACTATCCCTTGATGATTTCTTTTAGCAGCCAGTTGGCATATCGCATGTCTTTGTTGCCAGTTATTATCACATCATAGCCTTTCTTGTGCTTGCTAATCCTTTCCTTGTCATACTCGTGATTGTAAAACCCTATCTTGATTATGCAGTCATGTTTCATACCCTTAGCCATGGTCAGGTCTCCAAGAGAATCCCCCAGCAGAATGACATTTTTTCTTTTAGCTATCTGGCTTTTGTATTTGGACTTTTTTACGCAGCTCTCGTTCTTGTTGAAAGGGTGGATGAGGGGCATTGTATAGCTGACAGCTTTTCCGCTTGTATCATACTTGAAGAAATTAGAGACGATGTGTATATTGCTTGCCCATAGCTTGTTTTTCTTTAAGCTTTCATGTATTATGTCGCCAGCACCTGCTGAGAATATGAGGAGCGGAATCTTTTCTTTGCTTAGCATCTTTAGAAACTCGATGGCGCCCTGCCTGAAGTCCAGCTGAAGTTTTTTCACCGGCCCAAGTATTATTTCTTTACACATACCGTGCTTTATTGCCAGCTCAAAATAATTCTCCCACCATTCATTCATTTTCTTGCTCTTGTATTTCACACTCAGGCTTTTAGACATCTCAATCGGAAGATAGTGGCCTGCCATCATTTTGCTTTGCTTCTCAAACTCAAAGCCCAACCCTTTGTCAATGCAGTCATATGAAGTTGAGAATTCGTGCCCTTTGCCAGCCATTCTGGTGAGAGTCCTGTCAAAGTCAGAGACGACGTGGAGCATCGAGGCTCCTCCCTCTTTCATCTTAGAAATCTTTTTTGCAAGTTTATTCTCATCCCTTATGATGATGTTTGAAGCTTTCATCAGAATTTCTCTACTGGCCTTTTATCTTTATTCCAAGCTCATCCAGCTGCTCCTCAGTCACTTCAGAAGGAGCATCCATCACAGTGTCCCTTGCTGCCTTGTCTTTTGGAAAGGCTATTACTTCCCTAATAGAGTCTGCTCCGCTGATGACCATCAACAGCCTATCAATGCCCGGAGCAATGCCTCCGTGTGGTGGGACTCCGTAACTGAATGCTTCTAATAGGTGGGAGAATTCCTTTTTCTGCTGTTCAGTAAACCCTATGAGGTCGAATATTTTAGCCTGAATAGCTGCATCATGTATCCTTATGCTTCCCCCTCCGACTTCAAACCCATTGAGCACTAAGTCATGTTGGTATGACTTGGCCTTTCCAGGGTCCGTGTCTAGGAAAGGTATGTCCTCTTCTTTTGGTGCTGTGAACATGTGATGTGAAGGGCCCCATTCCTGTCCTGCTCCATGAAAGAAATCTTCCCGGGTCTGCCTCACGAATAATGGGAAGTTTAGCACCCAGCAGAAGGCAAGCTCATCCTTGTCATTCTTATCTTTCCTAATGTCAGGCTTGTCATTGCCATATTTGGCCTTGGCTTCAGCATGGTTCATCCTCGGGAAAGGTATCTGGGCTATCTTTTTCTCTGGGAAAATCTTCTTTATCATTTCAATGAACAATTCTTCAACTAGGTTTAAGATGTCTTCTTGCTCAACAAAACTCATCTCAATATCTAGTTGGTAGAACTCGCCAGGGCACCTGTCAGCCCTTGCATCCTCATCCCTAAAGCAAGGAGCAATCTGGAAATACCTGTCCATCCCAGCCACCATTAACAGTTGCTTGTACTGCTGCGGAGATTGAGGCAATGCATAGAATTTTCCTTTGTGAATCCTAGAAGGAACCAAATAGTCCCTCGCTCCTTCTGGCGTGGATTTAGTCAGTATAGGAGTTGTTATCTCCAAGAATCCTTTCTTGTCAAGATACTCCCTTATGAATTGTATGGCCTTATGCCTCAAAGTCATGCTCCTTACCATCTTAGGCCTTCGCAAGTCCAAATACCTGTATTTAAGGCGCACATCCTCTGTTGAGGCAACACTCTCATTAAGCTCCAACGGCAGAGGCGCTGCCTTGCTAAGGACATTAACTTCGCCAGCACCAAGCTCAACCTCTCCAGTCTCAAGCTCTTTTTTCACCTGGTTTTCAGGCCTCTTCTTCACTTCTCCCTTGACTTGGATTACTGTTTCTCTTCTGAGTTCCCCTAACTTCTTGGTAATCTCAGGGTTGACAAACACCTGGGTGATGCCATACCTGTCCCTTAGCATGATAAAGCTCAGCTTTCCCTGAATCCTATGGGTCTCTACCCAGCCGCACAGGGTGACTTTCTTTCCAGCATCACTTCCTCTTAATTCTCCACAAGTATGTGTTCGTAGCATGTTATCACCTTGTTTTTCATTACAAATAAAGGATACCTTGCCCTTTAGGGCAATGGTAGCCTATGCCTCCGTAAGTTTTTTCTAATCTTCTTATCATAAAAGGTGGTGCGCAACGAAATCGGCGCACGCACCAGTCTAAA
>Ga0315286_10000290_pt1 | contig 40782 bp, 40 predicted proteins | sample YL17G10_0_MG_FD_205038 | JGI IMG/M metagenome (GOLD analysis project Ga0315286, IMG submission 205038) | Sediment microbial communities from Yellowstone Lake, YNP, Wyoming, USA - YL17G10_0 | ecosystem: Environmental > Aquatic > Freshwater > Lake > Sediment | place: USA: Wyoming | collected...
CGTATAGGTAGCTGGATCCTTTTTCAAAGATGCGACACCGCTATCTATAGAAAATAACTCCGGTGCAACTGCAGTACACAAACCACAACTAATGCATTTATCCGTATGTAGGTTTATTTTCATAGTCCTCCTTATATTTTAATACGATATCGTTTAGTATTAGTTCCGCCGGAAGTTAATTGTGCGGTGACAACAAGAGAAGCATTTGTAATATTGTAATGTGGCGTGCAGACACCGCGACTGCAGGTACCGAAATAGAGATCTCGAGAATCTGTTTCTTGACCATTTACCGGTATTGAGCCCATTGCCCCTTGAGGTATCCCATTTGCCACGTAACTTAACTTATAGGAAATTTTTTTAACGTTATGGAGATTTTGAAGTGTAGCGATAATACTATTTGTGGTTCTTGATAGTCGAGCTGATGAATATGATATTCCTGCTCTGCTTCCACCACCTGTTTTTCGAACACGTAATTTTGCAGCAGTTACAGAAGATGTGAGTAGTAGGGTTACTACTATATAAATACTGGTAACAAGAATCGTTCTCATGTTCGTATTATACCCTAAAATGTAAAATTTGATAGAATACATTTAATATGAAAAAACCCATTGTAGTCATACTTTCAATTAGTATTGTTTGTATTGGAGCAATTGGTGCTTACATGTTTTGGAAACAAAAGCCAGCAGCTTCTTCAACGCAAACACAAACGCAGAATCAAACAGCAGAGGAGTTAGCAGTATGGGAAGATCAAGCAGGGTTTTCATTTAAATATCCGAAAGAACTTTCATTTGATAAACATGATGAAGATCAGGAAAATTATGCACACATTGAATTTACAAGCGCTACCCATTCAGGAAGACTTATTATTTGGGCAAAGGATACAACCTATCCGGATGTTGCCATATGGGTAACAAAAGATAAAACTCTTATTGATGCAGTTGCTGTGGATACCACCCTTGGGGGAGTACCAGCAAAAAAATTGGTTATTACCACACCGTCAAAAAAGTTAACTACCGGTGCTATTTCCGATCAGATTCTTTTTACGGTTGAAGCAGAACCAATAGAAGGCGATACATATTGGACAACTGTATTAGATACGATTACCTCAAGTTTTGCCTTCACATCAACAAATGCAGATACAAGTGCTCCTTCAGAAGCAAGTTACGACGAGGAAGAAGTGGTGGAATAGGCGTGTTTATGCTATACTATCCAGTGACTTAGGAAGAAGTCGGATGTCTTTGTCGAAGTGTTTTCTTCGTCTTATTGCTTCTAGAATTCAATCCTGAGGAAGAAAGGAAATTATTATGGCTATAAATCTATTTGTCGGCAATCTTCCGTACACCATGGACAATGCCAAATTGGGCGAAACGTTTGCTCAAGCTGGAACAGTCGTTTCAGCCAAAGTGATTGTGGATAAGTATTCCGGTCGATCACGAGGATTTGGATTTGTTGAAATGAGTTCAGATGAAGAAGCAAAAAAAGCAATCGAAATGCTCAATGGTACAGCTATTGAAGGAAGACCATTAGTAGTAAACGTTGCACGACCTCCTAAACAGGTGTAAGTGTTTTGTATTTACGGAGTCGGCGTTGGAGTAGATGTTGGGATGGGCATACATTTACCACCTGCCGGCTCTGTGCCGCGGATAAAATATTCTGGTTTACCAAAATAACAGGGTAAAGAAATGATGGAATCATTTCTTTGAGGAATCTCATCTTTTTTATCTTTCAGTAGTTCTACCATCATGTCATGCCATATCGGAGCTGCTCCCGTAACTCCAGATGATAAATACGGATTCATGGGAGTATTATCATTGTTTCCTACCCATACAGCAGCAAGTACAGATTGCGTATACCCAATAGTCCAGTTATCCCGTTTATCATTACTTGTTCCGGTTTTGACTGACACGGTTTTTCCCGGGATAACAAGGGTGGACCCCGCACCAAATGCGTTTGTTCTGGCTGCATTATCACTTAATATATTACTCATCAGCCATGCAACTTCCGTCTTTACAGCTTGCACCCCCCGTTCTTCTTTGGTCCGTTCATAAACCTTTCCGGTATAGTCAGTAACTTCCAAAATTGGAACCAAATCCATACGTTTTCCATCATTTGCAAGCGTTCCAAATACTTCAGCCATATCAGTCATAGTTACTTCTGCGCCACCAAGTGTTATTGATAAACCATAACGGGATTCATCAATCCATGATTCAATTCCCATGGATCTTCCTTTTTGGATTACTTGTTGAACACCTAATTTTGCAGCAAGTTTTACTGCCGGAATATTGTATGAATTGCCTAAGGCATATCGCAATGGCGTTGGTCCGTGGAATTTATTATCGTAATTCACTGGAGCATAGGAGGGAAGTCCGGGAAATGTGTAGACCACAGGAGAATCATCCAATATGGTGGCTGGAGTGAATCCATTTTCCAGAGCAAGAGCATAGGTTACTACTTTAATAGATGATCCTGGCTGGCGGAGGCTCGTAGTTACATTGACATTTCCATCACGGGTTGTATCAAAATAATCGCGGCTACCAACCATAGCAAGAATTTCTCCTGTTTTTGGATTGGTAACAAGTGCAGCGCCGTTTCCGACTTGGAGGGATGAAAGATTGTTAATCTGTGTGGTTACAATATCTTGCATTTTTTCTTGTATGGACACATCTAATGTTGTGATCACCCTCAGTCCTCCATGTTGTACAAGTCTTGGTCCATATCGTTTTTCTAACATATCTTTTATATACATGACAAAATGAGGAGCCCGTAAAGAAACATTTGGAGTGGCAAAGTGGATCGTTTCTTTGTACGCAGCATCAGCCTCGTCCTGTGTAATATATCCATCTTCCTTCATTCTTCGCAGTACCTCTATTTGTCGACTAAATGCTTTTTCTGGATGACTGCCAAACGGAGAATATTCAGATGGTGCAGCAGGAAGACCAGCAAGAAGTGCTGATTCAGCGAGTGTGAGATCTTTTATTGGTTTTCCAAAATATGTTTGACTTGCAGATTCAATTCCCCATGCGGTGCCTCCGTACGGCACCTGATTGAAATACATTTCCAGTATTTGATTTTTTGTATACATCCGTTCTGCCCAAAACGCTAATAGGATCTCTTTTATTTTTCTTACGACGGATACTTCCGGTGATAAAAGTGCGGATTTAATAAGTTGTTGGGTAATCGTTGATCCTCCCTGAATACGACGATTAAAAAATATTTCCCAGAGTGCACGTGATATTCCTTTAATAGAGAATCCATTATGACGATAAAAATCTCTATCTTCAATGGCTATCGTTGCCTGGATAATATTTTTCGGAATTTCACTAATTGGTATAGGGTTTCTATTCTGATCTGCATAAATTTCATATAAAAGAGAACCATTCCGGTCATAAATTTTAGTTGAAACCTCTAAATCCCGACGGGATAACATAGATGGATTTGGAAGTTCTTTCAGCCACGAATATGTAAGGTAAGGAAGAAATAGAAAAACAATCGCGGCAATAACGCCCATGATAAATGATTTAGTGTGATATTGCTTCATATAACTTCTTGTGTTATATCACAGGCAGAAATTTTTACAAGAAGGAATTCCTTGTTATGGTCGGATAAATACTGGTTTATTGTCAGGATGCGGGCAATCAAGGCAATAGACTGATAACGGATCTCTCAAAATAGTATGATCCTGCATTTCGACATTATCAGTTTTTCCTGGCGCAGCAAGGTCATTTGTTGATTTATCAATAAGTACTGGCTGGCGCAGCACCTCTTTTTCAGTAGGTACTGTTCCTTTGATGAAATATTCAAATCTAGTAGGACACCCCTTATCTCCTTCGTCTGGTTTTGGAGGAAGGAATCCGGAAGTGGTACAAATTTGAGCTCCAACAATTCCATCAGGTTGCTTTGGCCAGACATCGGGTTTTCCAACGAGCGCCTTCCGGATGATTTTATTCCAAATCGGAGCAGCTCCTGTGACGCCGGAAACAAGCCATGGATTCATGGGGGCGTTATCGTTATTTCCAACCCATGTTACAACTAATATATATGGAGTATATCCGATGGTCCAATTATCCCGTAAGTCATCCGTTGTGCCGGTTTTTACTGACACCGCGTGATTAGGTACTACAAGAAACGATGAGGCTCCAAACATGTCTTGTCTGGCGTTATTATCAAGAAGTATATGTGATATGAGAAATGTTGTTTCCGGACTTAAGACCCGTTCTCCCTTCAATAGAAGTTGCGACGGGATCTCTTTATCAAGATTCGGGTCTTTATATTCTTCAAGTACTTTTCCTGTTCTGTCTATGACTTTTTTTATTGAAACAAGATCTTTTCGAATGCCCGCGTTAGCAAATACGCCAAATGCTGTCCCCATATCAACCATCCGTACTTCTCCACCACCAAGGGTAAGAGATAAACCGTAATTAACAGGATTCGTTATTGTTGTAAGCCCAAATGCGCTTGCTGAGGCAACCATATCGGAAACAGTATTGATCGCAAGCATTTTTACTGCTGGAATATTATATGAGTTACCGAGTGCAAATCGAAGTTGTACAGGGCCATGAAATTTTCCATCATAGTTACGTGGACAGTAGGTAGGCTGATTAACTACTCCAAAACACGTAGGAACATCTAATAACATGGTTGCAGGAGTTACTAATTTTCGTTCAATGCCTATTGCGTAATTAATCGGTTTAATAGAAGAACCTGGTTGCCGGAGCGCTGTCGTGACATTATATCCTCCTGATGGTGTAGCGAAGTAATCAACACTGCCAACCATTGATAGTATTTCACCTGTTGCCGGATTAGTAACTAGCGCTGCTCCATTAGTTACATGAGTGGAAGTAAGTTTCGCGACTTCTGATGCAACCGTGTCTTGGGCAAATTCTTGAAGTGGTAAATCGAGTGTCGTTGTGACCCTTAACCCTCCGCGTTCAACGAGCCGTTCCCCATATGTAGAAACTAGTTGTTCTTTAACATACATGACAAAATGAGGTGCTTTAATATTTGTTGGTTTTTTGAATACCAGTTCTGTTTGTTTTGCTTCTTCAACTTGGTTAGCTGTTATATATCCATCTTCCGTCATACGTCGAAGCACTTCGTGTTGACGTTGTATAGCGAGTGTTGGATTATTTCCAAATGGAGAATATAAGGTAGGAGCTTGTGGAAGACCGGCAAGAAGTGCTGCTTCAGCAAGACTTAAGTTTTTTACCGATTTTCCAAAATACTTTTCCGCAGCTGTTCCAATGCCCCACGCAGTGCCTCCGTACGGCACCTGATTTAAATACATTTCTAATATTTTGTTTTTTGGATAGATAAATTCGACCCAATAGGACAAAATGATCTCCTTAATTTTTCTTGTAATTGTTCGTTGGGGTGTTAACAATGCAGACTTAACTAGTTGTTGAGTAATTGTAGATCCTCCTTGAAGTTGTTTTCCTGTGATGGTAGCAAATATTGCCCGAAGCATTCCTCCGATGGGATTAATCCCTTGGTGTTTATAAAAATCTTTATCTTCAATAGATATAGTTGCTTCTTGGACATATTTTGGTATTTCAGATAATGGAACTAGTGAACGGTTTTGATCCGTAAAAATATCAAACAGTAATGTTCCATTCCTGTCATAAATTTTTGTAGCCAGTGGGATATCGTAAGAACCAAGCTTTGTCGGTGACGGAAGATCTTTAAAGATTGAAAGATAGACAAAAAGAACAAGGCTAATGGGAAGCAGCCAAAAAGCGAACTTTCCATACCGCGTAATAATTTTCTTAATCTTCATCGTCCTTCTATTATATAATAGGAGGCATGGATTGGACTACAATAGTTTCTTCATCTGCGGATTCCGGTATCGCACACGGTCATGTTGAAACTGATTTTTTCTCTTTGGTTCATGGAACGGTGTTTACCACAGCTCCCACAGCCGCAACGCTTGCTGTAGACACATCACTCTGGGGGTATGAACAAATACGGCGAAGAAAGTATTATTGGCTGGATAAGAAAAAATTAATGCAGCGGATACTTCGAACAACAAACATTGCTTTGTATCAAAAAAAAAGAGAACCTCATTTTCAGCAAGGAGCATATGTTGAAGGGATATTTTGCATTGTGGGAACGAGAGCAGCTTGGATAGGGTGTATTGGAAAGGGGAGTATGTATGAGATCAGGACTTCCGGGGAGCGTCGGATACTGGGGTATATCAACAATGAAAAACATGACGATTCAGAATCACTTGGAAGTAAGCGGTATCATTGGTCGTCACAAGAAGCAAGCATACCTTTTGAAAAGGGTGATGTCATAATACTTGCCGCGGGCGGCGCAGCAACGCTTTCCATAGGCGCGTTTGATTCAATAGCAAATAATCAGGAAGAGTGTAAAGAAATTATTACCCGTGAACTACCTCACTCTTCCTGGGGAGTAACAATATTGCGGAAATAATACGAAGTAATTCTTGTGGTATGATTATTTTATGCATCTACGGTCAGTTCAGGAAGTTCCGGAAGGCTCATGTGTAATTCTTAAAATGGATTTGGATGTTCCAATGCATGAAGGAGTAGTTCAGGATGCGGATCGTTTAAAAAAAACCCTTCCGACAATATCAGTACTTCTGAAAAAATACTGTAAGATTTGTATTATCGGTCATTTGGGTCGACCCAAAGAAAAAGATCCATCCCTATCGTTATATCCGGTATATCAAACCCTCATACCCCTTATTAGGGAGTATCAGAAAACAACCATACGACATCAGTTTGTCAAAGATATTGAAAGTTTTGAATCGTACGACGTGAGTGTTTTAGAAAATTTGCGTTTTTGGGAGGGTGAAGAAAAAAACGATCCGGAGTTTTTGAAACCTCTTGTATCAATTGCTACATGTTATGTAAATGATGCTCTTGCTACAGCGCACCGAAAACATCGGTCAGTGATGATCTATAAAGATCTCCCTGCATATTATGGTCTGGCATTTATCAATGAAGTAGAAAAAATCATGAGCGTACTTGAACATCCCGTTCGACCAATAACAATTATTTTGGGAGGTGCTAAAGAAGATAAACTTTCCTATCTTCCTGCGCTTATTCCCCTTGCCGACCACATACTTATTGGGGGAAAACTTCCATTATTTATTTCTAAAGAGCAGGGAGAAAAAATATACGTAGCAAATCTTCGAGATGACAAGTTTGATTTAAGTGATGCTGATATTGAAAAGTTCAAAACATATATTGCTTTATCCAAAACAATTATCTGGTCAGGCGCACTCGGATATTTTGAAAAGGAGGATGCCAAAAAAGGAACACGAGAGATAGCAAAAGCACTCGGAGAAAGTACTGCATATACCGTCATCGCAGGAGGGGACACAGAAGCATCTGTTTCAGATATCGGCGTTGAAGATAAAATTAAACTGATTGCCTCAGGTGGGGGAATGCTGTTGGAACTTCTTATGAAAGGCACATTGCCCGCATGGGAATCATAATATAGAATGAAGATATGGAAGAAAAACGAATAAAAATCGGCATTAATGGACTAGGGAGAATTGGCACAGTGGTACTCCGTGCTGCTCTTCGGGAAAAATATCCGGTTGATATTGTTGCCATCAACACAAAAGGCAATTACGATGCCGAGACGATAGCAATGCGGCTCAAATACGATTCTGTGTATGGGCACTTTCCTGAACCAATCAGTCATACACATGGGCAACTAACATATGGCGGTCAGACCATTGCACTTCTTACGGGAGATGACCCATCAACTATTCCGTGGAGTACCCATGGCGTCGATGTAGTACTTGAATGTACGGGAAAATTTACAGATGGAAGCGCACAAGGACATATCCAGGCAGGAGCAAAAAAAGTTGTCATTTCCGCTCCCGCAAAAGACCCAAGTATACCGGTTTACATTCTTGGGGTAAATGAAAAAGACTATCACGGGGAGCCTGTTATTTCAAACGGATCGTGCACTACAAACTGTGTAGCTCCAATTGTAAAGCTTATTAATGAGCAAATTGGATTTCAGCAGGGTGTACTGACAACAATCCACGCATACACAACTAATCAGAATATTGTTGACGGCACATCTAAGGACCCGAGACGCGCCCGGGCAGCTGCAATCAATATTGTGCCGACAATTACAGGAGCAGCTGAAGCGGTCATTGCAGCGTATCCTCAAGTGAAAGGACGGTTTGCAGGAACTGCAATCCGTGTTCCTGTTGTTTGCGGTTCCTATTCTGATTTAACCTTTAAAACAGTCCGGAAAACTACAAAAGAAGAAGTAAATACTATTTTTGAGAAAGCAAGTACGAGTGTGGAGCTCCGAGGAAAATTATTGGTTTCTCATGATCCGCTCGTGTCGTCAGATATTATCGGCAATTCCGCATCCTGCGTTATCGATGAACAAATAACAAACGTTATTTCAGATGATATGATTTCCATTGGCGCTTGGTATGATAATGAGTATGGTTACGCGTGTAGACTCATTGAAATGGCGATGTATATCTCTTAAGAAAAAAAATATTTCCGAACGTGCCGTATGTAGACAGTTGTATACCCCAGTGTATGTAAAAAGGTTTGGATCTCAGATTTCGTTTTCCCCTCTTTTTCCATGCTTTTGGTAATAAGCAGTATCATTTCTATTGGTTCATAGGGAAACAAAATCCATTTGTTTGTTTGCATGGCAAAATAGTCAGGACGGAAAACGGAGTATGGTTTATAAAACATAGTAGCCACAGTAACTGACTTCGGTTTAAAACTCTTTATGTATGTCGTTGCCCGTTTCAACGTTTTTCCGGAATCAGCAACATCATCAACCAATAGGACATGCTTTCCCCGAATATTTTTTTTTAATGGTTCTGTAATCTTCGTTACTCCTTGCTTTTGGATATCAGAATAGCTCTGTATGGTTATTGTTGCGATAGGAATACGCAAAAAATCTGAACAGAGATGCCCGAATGTTAGTCCGCCTCTCGCAATTGCAACAATCTGATTCACATAGGGCGAATGAGAGAGGATGGATGCAGAAATTTTACGCGTAAGTTCCTGATATGTTTCCCACGAAACAGGAAGGTACTGTATAGACATACTTAAGTATACTATAATAGGTACATGGAAAACCAACACACGCATCAACTGAAATATTCCAGTATTGCAATTTCCGGTCGCCCCGGAGCAGGGAGATCCACACTTCTCAAAAACCTAAAAAAAATCGTTGAGCCATTGGGATGGGAGACATTTTCAGGTGGTGATTGGGCGAGAAAGTTTGCCATTGAAAACGGCAAGCACAGTGAAACAGATTCGAAGCACCATTTGGCAACGGATTACGGGGAAGACATAGATTATCAGATAGATATTGCGATGAAAGAAAAATTAAGCAATCCCAATACGCATGTTGCGGTAGAATCATGGATTGCCGGTTGGAATATGCGAGGACTTCATCATGTGTTAAAAGTCCTTCTTATGTGTGAAGATTCACTTCGTATTGACCGGGTAGTGAACCGTGACAATTTAACCGTTGAGGAAGCAAAAGCACATTTGCGACAACGTGAAGAAGCAAATATTGGTAAATGGAAACGGATGTACGGAGTGACAGATTATTGGGATCCAAAATATTATGATTTGATTATTAACACCTATTCTCATGCGCCAAAAGAAACTCTAAATCTTGTGCTTCAAGCGCTTGGATATTTTGAGATTAATGGTCAGAAGAAAGAAGAATAGCATGGTGCCAACCTATACAGAAGCTGTTGAACTGTGGAAGACATACAATCTTCCAGAGAATAAGCAACGCCACTCTCTACATGTAGCTAAACTCGCACTGTATATTGCATCTCAATTACAAAAAAAACAGATTACTATTCAAACAAACACACTTTTAATAGCAGCACTGTTGCATGATATTGATAAAAATATTCCACAAAGAGTTGGGGAGAAACATCCTGATACGGGAGTGAGAATATTAACAGAGATCGGTATGCCTGAAATTGCCCACATAGTAAAAACCCACCCACTTCATGCAATTTGTGATGATCGAATTATTCCCCGGACATGGGAAGAAAAAATATTGTTTCTGTCAGATAAGATGGTGAAATACGATATCATTACAGTTGAAGAACGGTTTTCTTTGTGGCAGCAAGAAGAATTACCCAAAAAAGAGCAGGAGCTATTGATTTCGGCATTTCCAAAAGTGAAGGAACTTGAGCAATTTGTGTGTACTACCTTAGGTTTAACTCCAACCGAGGTGATACAATTTGCAAAACAGAGTATACTAGTGGATAAAGGAGAGTTGCTATGAAATACATTCTTTCTATTATTCTTTTGATTCTTAGTATGAATATCACACAGGCGGTTGTTGCGGTTGAACCAATTTCTACTATTACAAAGATTGATTATTCTCTTCCGTATCCTGGAATTCTTCCAGATCATCCTCTTTATTTTATGAAACGGTTTCGGGATGCAGTGTTGGAAATGGTGATTATAGAACCAGTACGAAAATCTGAATTTTATATTCTTCAGGGAGATAAACGATTGCAAATGGGAATCATGCTTGTTGAACAAAAAAAATTCTCACTAGCTGAGACCACCATATCAAAAGCAGAAAAATATATGGAGAAGGCAGTGTTGGGACTTACTACGTATAAAACCAGTGGCGGTGTAATTGTTCCATATGTTATTGAACATACCCAAAAAGCGTTGGCAAAGCATTTAGAAATTCTTCAGGAATTGCTTACCCAAGTACCGGAAGCTCAAAAAAGCGGAATTGCTTCATCAGCTGAGCTGACTACCAGAATTCAACAAGAGATAAAAGCATTGAAGTAACAATGTGTACGGAAGGTATTGAGTAAGATATAAAGAGAGGGAAAAATAATCTCCGTAGTATTTCTTCATAATAGGTGTCGTGAAGCTAGAATAAATATTGACTGGTTTTGATATAGAAGATACATCTTGACCCCACAGAGTTAGTGTTTTATTCTCATCTAGTCCACCATATATAGCGTTTTAATTTTCACATATGAAATGTCCGTATTGTGATCATAATGATACAGAAGTTCTTGAAACGAGAGATAACGAAGACGTAACCATCATACGGCGAAGGCGTGTTTGTCCTAAATGTGAGAAGCGGTTTACTACGTATGAGCGGGTCGAACAGATTCCGATAACGGTGATTAAAAAAGACAATAGACGCGAAACATTTGATCGGGAAAAACTCCGAAGAGGAATATGGCGGGCAAGCGGAAAAACAACCTTGTCAGCAGACCAGGTAAATAAGATTGTTGATGAAGTAGAGCGGGAGTTAATCGGAGGAGAAACAAATGAAATAGGGAGTAAAACAATAGGAGAACTCGTAGCAAAACGGTTAAAAAAATTAGATAAAATTGCATATATCCGTTTTTCTAGCGTATTTAAAGAATTTGTAGATATAGAAGATTTAGCAAAAGAAGTTAAAAAAATTTCCTAAAGGATGATGTTTTTATGGAGTTAACCGGAATTCGTAACACCGTATTTTTAGATCGGTATGCTTTGAAAGATGAAACCGGAAAACCTATTGAAAAAATTCCAGAAGAAACATGGGCTCGGGTAGCCAAAGCAGTGGCAGCCATGGAAAAACCTGAAAAGAGAAGTTTTTGGGAGAAAAAATTCTATCATGCGATGGAGGATTTTATATTTGTTCCGGGAGGTCGTATCCTCTCAGGAGCGGGAACTGGATATAAAGTCACGTTTTATAATTGCTTCGTTATTCCAAGTCCGAAAGATTCCCGCGGAGGAATACTCGATACTCTAGGGAATATGGTGGAAATCATGGCTCGCGGAGGAGGAGTTGGTATTAATTTATCAAGCCTGCGACCCCGTGGGGCACGAGTGAAAAAAGTAAACGGTTTTTCTTCAGGACCGATTAATTGGGCAGAACTGTTTTCAGTAGCTACCAAAGATATTATCCAACAAGGAGGAACTCGACGGGGAGCACTTATGCTTATGTTATGGGATTGGCATCCGGATATTGAAGAATTTATTACAGTGAAACAAGATCTCACCAAAATAAACGGAGCAAACCTATCAGTCTGCGTGTCCGATGCATTTATGGAAGCAGTAAAACTTGATGCAGATTGGAATCTGATGTTTCCGGATGTTACTGATCCTGACTATGACGCCAAGTGGGATGGATATCTTCCGAATTGGATTGCGCTTGGAAAAACTCCAATAATTGTTAAAACAATGAAGGCCCGCGCCTTATGGGATCTTATTGCAAAAGCAGCATGGTCAAGTGCTGAACCCGGGGTAGTATTTATGGAAAGGTATAATAAACAATTTAATAATTATTACTTCGAATTTGTTAACTGTGTAAATCCCTGTGGTGAGGAGGGATTACCGTATTGGGGTGTATGTAATCTCTGCTCTATTAACTTAGCAGCTCTCGTTAATGATCAGGGACAAATGAATTACACGCGTCTTACAGATGTAGCTAAAATTGGCGTTCGGTTTCAAGATAACGTGGTCGATGCTGACGTGTATATATTTGATGAAATAAAAAAAGTACAACTTCATGGAGAGAGGCGTATTGGACTTGGTACCATGGGTCTTGGGGATGCGCTCATTAAAATGAAACTACGTTACGGATCAGCAGAGAGTTTGGAGGAAATAGATAAAATCTATAAAACAATTCGTGATGCAGCGTACGAAGAATCAATACAACTTGCAAAGGAGAAGGGGTCATTTCCAAAAATTGATAAGAAAAAACATGCCGAAGGATATTTTGTGAGCCAACTTCCGGATCGGCTTCTGAAACAATTAAAGCGATATGGAATTAGAAATTCACTACTCTTGCAGCAGGCACCAACCGGTTCAACCTCTCTTCTTTCAGGAGTTTCCAGCGGCATTGAGCCGGTATTTGAGTTTGAGTTTATCCGGCGGGATCGATTAGGGGAGCATATTATTCGCCATCCGCTATACGAACAATGGTGTGAAGAGTACAAAGTAGCCAATGGGAGAGACCCAACAAGAGAAGATCGCCCGGATTATTTTGTTTCAGCAAACGATCTTACTCCAGAGGGACATGTAAAAGTCCAAGCAACAATTCAGAAATACGTTGATGCGTCTATTAGTAAAACCGTGAATGCTCCTAACTCCCATACAGTGGAAGATGTAAAACGACTCTATGCCATGGCATATGAGTTAGGATGCAAGGGAATAGCGTATATGCGGGAAGGGAGTAGACAAGGAGTATTAACACGAACAACGGAAGAGAAAAAAGAAGACAATGCAAATGGAACTATTGGCGGAATGCCGGAGGTAAAACCGAGGCCATCTGTCGTGACCGGATCGACATACCAAGTGGAAACACCAGTAGGCATTGCGTATGTGACGGTCAACACAAATGGTGGGAATCAACCGATTGAAATGTTTGTAAACGTTGGAAAAGCCGGAAGCGATGTCACAGCAATGGCTGAAGCAATGGGAAGGCTCATTTCCTTGATGCTTCGTATGGCATCTCCGCTTCCTGCTATGGAACGGGCAAGAAAAATAGCAGCAGAGCTTATCGGTATCGGTGGAGCACGATCACTTGGATTTGGAGAGAACCGAGTGAGAAGTCTTCCTGATGCAGTTGCAAAAGTAATCGATCGGCACTTTGGTTTTTTTGCAAAGCACAATCTTGAAAAATCAGTAAGCGTTCCTGATAGTGTTTCGAAAGAAAAAAATATCGAAGCGTTACTTGAAAAAATGGGAGCAACACCAACGCCCGTCGTAGCCCATGCTCCGGAAGAAAATAGGTTGGTTACTATTGATTTATGCCCGCACTGCGGGGAGGGAAGCTTAGTGTTTGAGGAGTCATGTAAAAAGTGTTACAGCTGCGGATATAGTGAATGTTAAGTGAGATATATGCCAATTTATACAAAAACTGGTGATGACGGGACCACAGCCATATTCGGAGGGAAACGTATTTCCAAGGGGGATTCGCGGGTAGAAGCGTATGGGTTAATTGATGAGTTAAATAGCGTTCTTGGTCTTATCATTTCGTATATCCCAAGAAATGATCAGACGAAAATCTTTTTCCGTTCGGTTCAAGAAGATTTAATGAACATTGGAAGCGTGCTTGCTGGTTGGGAAGGAAATATATCTCACATAGAAACCAGAGTGGGAAGTATGGAAAGGCATATGGATGCCTTTGGAAAAAATCTTCCGCCACTACACCAATTTATTTTACCAGGCGGGTCTCTGTTAGGAGCACACCTGCATTTTGCACGAAGCGTATGCCGACGTACTGAACGGGCAATTGTTCGATTAACGAAAGACCACCCGCATTATGCTATAATCGTCAAGTATTTGAATCGTTTGTCAGATTTATTTTTCGTGTATGCACGTGTATCAAATAAGAAGGCTCATCTCAAAGAAATACCATGGAAAGGAATAAAAAAATGAAAAAAGCAACATACGGAATTATTATTATCCTCATTGTTATTCTTGCCGGTATAGGAATAGTTTTATTTCAAAAACAGTCCAGTATTCCAGCCCAACTAAATCCTCCTATTGGACAAAGTGCCATTCCTGTTATAACGCTAAATATCTTTGATGGAGTTAAAACCGCAACATATTCCAGTATTCAGGCTCAGACTCCGTATGAAGCGTTAACAAAAATAGCTACACAGGAGCAAATTTCAGTGAAAACAAAACAGTATGACTTTGGAGTATTTGTTGAAGCAATTGCAGGCATTGAAAGCACGAAAGATAAGGCATGGATTTACTATGTGAACGGAAAATCAGGTGAAGTTGCGTCGGATAAATATATTTTGAAGCAAAACGACACTGTTGAATGGAAATATACAACTTCTATTTATTAAACTATGGAAATCATAACTCTTACAGCTATTGGAATTATTTCCCGGCTTGTTCCACATCTTCCCAACATGACTCCGGTTGGTGCAACGGCATTATTTTCCAGCGCGAAGTTCGGAATAAAAAAGGGTATGGTAATTTTATTAGCAACAATGCTCATCACTGATTCTCTGCTAGGACTTCACCCGGTCATGTGGGCGACCTATGGGAGTTTCATGATAACACTGGTAATTGGATGGTGGGTTCAAAAAAAATATTCACTGTCACGATTTATAACAGGAACTCTTGTATCATCCATTGTGTTTTTTATCATGACAAATTTTGCCGTGTGGCTTGTTCCGCTTCCGAGCGGGATGTACCAAAAATCTATAGCTGGACTTATTCATTGTTACATCATGGCTATCCCGTTTTTTAGAAACTCCCTCATTGGAGATTTTTTCTACGGTTCGATTTTTTATTATGGGTATGAGTTGGTCAAATACTGGAACGCACAACATCATAAAGCATTAGTTTTTAATAAAATTCATATATAGAGGAAGGTTGCGTAATTCAACCACTGTGCCGCAACGGTAAAGTCCGGAACTCTGTTTACGAACGCGTCCCGAGCAGGAATATCGTTATGAGTCGATACACCTTCTTGGGAGAAGGTGTATTTTTTATGTCTTGCAAATGTGAACGACAAAATTTTCTTGATGCGTATGAAGATGAAATGGAACATACGTTAGAAGAAATGAAAATTGATAGTCCAACGACAGAAGCAAGAATTCATGTTGCCCAAACCCTTCGTCCGAGATTTGCTTTAGATAGACAATCTGCAGAAAGAGAGACGAATAACATATCTGAATACGAAGTTCCAGAAGCAGAGTTTACCGTAACCCCCGATGGTCGAGTTCTATATACAAAATATAATAGAACACTTGATGAACTTCACGAACGACAACGAGAATTACAACCCGATCAATACTCGGTAGATGAGCATGATACCTCGAGGATTATAGAGCGGATGTTTCAACGAGGTGCTACAGAGGTTGTTACCAGTTATCCCCGAGCTGAAGGAGATAATCGAGACATTGTTGTCATGAGATTTGATCCAATAACCAGAATTGGTACAACACATATTATTAACACCCAAGTCGACGGGAGCAATCATGATTTTCAAACGATCCAAGGCATAGCCAAGGATAAATTTACTCATCTTGCCGAAGCCACATCTGGCGAACATTTTTTTGTCTTATCAAATGCTCCTGTAAGAAATGAAAAAATAGTTGAAGGAATAAAACCTTTTCAAGAATCCAAGCAATATGATATTAAAAAAATAACACCTTCGATGAACACTGTTGTTCTGGAGGAATTTGCTGTAACTTCACGTCAAGTGAGAGAAAAAGTGACGCAGGATATTAAAGATACTATCCGAGGGGTACAACGATATGTGCAAACTACACGGAAACACCACCCAACAAAGGAAGATATCCCACCCTTTTACGTTCGTTTATTTGGATTAAAAAAATCAATCATTGGTTATACAAATGGCGATAAACCAGCTGATAGGAAAAGACCAACCATGGTACTCACAACGGTTTTTGAGACAGAACCGATTAAACGCGGGAAGGGTATGAAGGTAGAAAAAAAACAACCGCTAGTTCGAAAGGAAAAAAGAGTAACAGAAAAGAAAAAGAAGTTAAAAAGGCAAAAAATATCAATGCCACAATCTCACGAATTACCAGTTATATTGATAAACAATAACAATGAAAAAAAACGAGATGAATCTTCGGGAAGTCAAAAAGATTTACTTCAAAGATGTGCAAGGATGGTACAACAGCTTAAACAAATAGAACAATATTTAGTAAAGCAAGAGCATATACCAAGCAGGCGTATAAATAAAGAAAATAAATCGAAACACGACCGAGAAAAACGCACTGAGCAAATAATTATCGTACGTGTCACCCAGCTTATTCTGCTATGGTTTATAACTACGTATGTTGAAAAACAGCCATTATTAAAACAAACTACACAAATAAAAGAAACCGTTTCAAAAGACACTCATCATGATAGGCAATACAACGAAACACCATGGATTCTACTTTCAATTATTTGGTATTTAGTAATGCTTCGAGAACAGGGAAAAGTAACTATACAAAAAAAGCAAAAAAAGAGGAAAGCTAACAACGGCAACATCCCTACTGTTATATTCGCATATGAGCGTGGTAATTATATACAACCCCAATCAATATTTGTGATATGATTAATGCTATGAACAACCTGCCTGATACGAGCGGGAAATCGACCAATTCACACATACCACCAGTTTCAACAGCAACGGTTGGTATTGGAAAAGAATCAGAAGGAATTAGTATTTCTGATGACGAAACCAATCTTCAAGCAGCCGGAGTTGAAATGGAACTTCCGAAAGAAGTATCAGCAGTTGGAGTAACACAGCAACCGACCGTTATTCCTATTCCTCAACCAATCAGTCAATTAGGTTTAAAACCAACAGGATCAAATATTCCAATTCAAACAAGTCCATCGGTTACAATCCCACTATCCGACAGCGAACTTGCACAGGGATTACATATGAGTGTCATTAATTCATTTCGATGGCTTGCCCAGTGGTGTCAAAAACAATTAAAGATATTGAACGTAATCAAATAGCTATGACAGATCAATTTGCTGATATTGTGTATAAGTTAGAAATGTTTGGAATAAGTTTTTTAATTGTCATTATTTGTGTAAGTGTAGGTATTGGACTCGTGTATATCGCCTTTTTATTATGGAAGTATCGGGATAGAGAAAAGCGATCGCTTTCGTATGTGCTTCTTCAAATAGCAGTTCCAAGGGAAAATGAGATAAAAATTGATGCGGCTGAACAGATGTTTGCGAGCTTATATGGTATGTACAATACTAAATGGTGGGCATTTACTAAACCGCAAGACCATATCGCATTTGAGATTGTTGCACGGCGGGAAGATATTCGATTTTATGTTTCAGTTCCAAGAAATCTTGTTGATCTTGTAGAAAAGCAGATTAATGGCGCATATCCCGGAGCTGATATTAAGGAAGCTGAAGAATATTCAATATTTACAAAAGAGGGAAAAGTTGCCTTTGTTCCATTGGTTTTGAAGTACTCAAATTATTTTCCTATTCGAACATATAGAGATCTTCCTACTGATTCATTATCATCTATTACCTCGGTGCTCGCCAAAATGCAGGAAGGGGAAGGGGCAGTCATCCAAATTCTTATCCAACCGGCAAGCGATAAGTGGCGAACAAATGGTCATTCCTATATTTCAAAAATTAAAAAAGATGAAGCAAATCCGGAAAAAGCAAACTTCAAGGTAAATCAAAAAACACTTGAGTCAGTTGATCAAAAGATTCAAAAACCGGGATTTAATACGGTAATTCGGATTGTCGTAACGTCAACTACCAAAGAACAAGCAGAAATGCATTTAAAAAATATTCTTGCATCGTTTGAGCAATTTTCTTCAGACAATAATAATTTTCGGGAGATCCGGTTCTTTTTGAAATATCTTTTTATGATCGACTTTATTTACCGGTATTTTCCCGTTGTCAATCTTCCGCTCTATAGACAGTCGAGCGTATTAAACAGTGATGAACTAGCCACACTATTTCATCTACCCAATAAAACCGTTGAAACACCGCATATTTTTTGGCTTAACGCAAAGCGTGCTCCTGCTCCGATGCTGATACCGGAATCAGGACTCTTTTTAGGTCTTTCAAAATACCGCGGTGTAGAGCGGCCGATATATATCGGCGACGATGATAGAAGAAGACATATGTATGTTATCGGAAAAACCGGCACAGGAAAGTCACAATTATTAGAAGAACTCGTGATGCAGGATATCAACGCAGGAAAAGGTGTAGCTGTTATTGATCCTCACGGAGACTTAATTACAGGAATAATGTCTCGGATACCGGTATCACGAGCTGAAGACGTGATTTATTTTGATCCATCCGATACGGAGCGGCCAATGGGACTGAATATGCTCGAGGCATTTACAGAAGAACAAAAGCACTATGTAGTGACCTCCATCGTCGGACTTATGTATAAACTCTATGATCCTATGAAAACCGGTATTATTGGTCCACGATTTGAGCATGCGATTCGAAACGCAATGCTTACTGTCATGTGCGAACCGGGAAACACGTTTGTGGAGGTAGTTCGTATTCTTACTGATAGTTCATTTGTGCAGGAATTACTTCCAAAAGTATCAGACCCGATTATTAGAAGGTATTGGACAGATCAAATTGCGCAAACAGCGGATTTTCATAAGTCTGAAGTGTTGGATTATATCGTTTCAAAATTTGGCCGGTTTGTCACTAACAAGCTTATGCGTAACATTATCGGACAATCGAAATCTGCTTTTAATTTTCGTCATGTGATGGATGAAGGAAAAATACTCCTTGTGAATCTTGCCAAAGGAAAATTAGGTGAGGAAAATAGTAATTTCTTGGGACTTATTCTCGTTCCTCGCATTCTGATTGCTGCTATGAGTCGTCAAGAAATGCCGGAAGAAAAGCGCCGGGATTTTTATTTATATGTTGATGAATTTCAGAACTTTGCCACTCCTGATTTTGCCCAAATATTATCTGAAGCCCGTAAGTACAGACTAAATTTAATTGTCGCAAACCAATTTATCGGACAAATGGAAGAAGAAGTGAAAAATGCGGTCTTTGGCAATGTTGGGTCGCTCATTGCATTTCGCGTTGGAGTGACAGATGCAAATTACCTTCAACATGAGTTCCAACCGACATTCAATGAAACAGATTTAATTAATATTGATAAATTTAATGCCTATATCAAAACAATTGTGCATAATGAACCAGTCAAACCATTTTCTATTGATTTAACAAAAGATATGAAACAAATCATAGCGCTTCAAAATCCAAAAATAGCAGAAGCTATCATACAACTATCAAGACTAAAATACGGCAGATCGAAAGAATTAGTAGAGGCTGAAGTATCCCAGCGCGCACGATTATAAAATTTAAAAAAATATATGGATCAGTTGGAAGAACCCCTTAGTATCATTCCCATAAAAAAACACGAGAAAGTTGTGTATATTTTCAATCTCTCTGAAGACGTCTGGCCATTTATTGAGGCCATGTCCGACCCTCATGAACGACAATTTGAAATCGATTGGAACGCAAATTTAGCAGAACGGGATTTAATTGCAATCTCTGAAGAAAATGAAGCAATATTTATCACCCCCCGTCCAATTTCAGAAAGCTTCATGCTGTATTATCAAAAAGTATTCGGGACAAAACATATCACCGTGTTTGTTCCAAATACTCATACAGGAGAAATCTGTGAAGACATTATTCGAGATTCAGAGATCATAGAACAACTATTCGTTGCTTCCAATTCTGTAAAGAAACTAACACTTATTAGTTACACAACCAGTCCGCAGTTGTTGCATTTGGTCAACGTTTTATCAGTTCGCGGGATTACTGTGTATACACCAGAGTCCCCGGAAGTAACGAGCGCATGGACAGTGAACTTTTTTGGGAGTAAATCAGGTATCAGGCAACTGGCTCAAAAAAGCGGAGCAATAGAGCCGGATTTTAAAGTAGCTGACGGACTGATCTGTTCATCAACGTACGATGCGGCAATGATAGCGGCAAATAAATACATTAAAGAAGATGGTGTGGTTATAAAAACCAACAAAGGGCACTCCGGAGCAGGAGTATTAATTTTCCGTCCGGGAGATCTTCCGAAAGAATATAAAGCATGTGAATTAGCTATCCATAACATATTACAAAAAGATAGTTATTGGGAAAAGTTTCCAATAGTCATTGAAGATTTACTCAATGTAAACCCGGCAATTGGCGGGGGATTTCCGGATGTTGAGTTTAAGATAACAAAAAGCGGGAAAATCGAATTTCTTTACTATTGTGCAATGCGGGTTGATAAAAACGGTATTTACAAAGGCCAAGAAATGCATGATTCAGTACTTCCGGACCGCATTGCCGCACGTGTCATTGATACAGGATTTTTCATCGGTGAACAATATGCTGCATCCGGATATCGTGGGTATTTTGATGTTGATTATGTTGCAGCAAAAAATGGGGAAATCTATGTGACAGAATCTAATGCCAGAAGAACTGGTGGTACATATATGTACAAAGCGGCATTGGAGCTTATTGGAAAAGATTTTATGACCGATTCGTATACGCTTTCAAATAATGATTATGAGTTGCCTCACGGAGTAAAACCCTCTTTCGATCAAGTTGTAGAGATGTTGGCTCCGGTGCTTTTTAATAATAAAACAAAAGAGGGGGTCGTGCTTGCATCATCAAATCTCTTAAAACAAAGTAAATTTGCATATATCATATTTGGAAAAAGCGAGAAGCGATCGTTAGAAATTGAAGCAACCATGGAACAGCTTCTCACCAAACTTCAGTAAACCTATAATTCCATTTGCCATTTATTAGCTTCGCAAGGCCTGGCCTTACGAAGCTAAATTGAGAACGAGTGAATTATAAGATATTACGAACATTCTTCTATGACATAAAGTAAACTATTCTCTCTCATTTTTGTTATAATTCCGGTATGGCAGCATGTCCAACGTGCCAGCCGCGTTTGATAGCGGCGCCCATAGCTCAGCGGCAGAGCGCGAATCTTATAAATTCGAGGTGCTTGGCTCGACACCAAGTGGGCGCACATGGAACAAGTAATACTCGTCGATGAAGAAAATAATCAGATAGGGGTAGCGGATAAGGAAACCGTACATACAATCAATACTCCGCTTCACCGCGCATTTTCTCTTTTTCTTTTTAATTCCAAGAAACAACTTCTTGTTACCCAGCGAGCGCTAGATAAGAAAACGTTTCCTGGGGTGTGGACAAATAGCGTGTGCGGTCATGTGTCTCCAGGGGAGGAAACAGTGGATACGGTGAAACGAAGAATGAGTGATGAGTTGAATATTGATGCAACGAACATCAAAGAAGTTGCTCCGTATCGATATCGATTAGCGGATAACAATGGAATTGTTGAAAATGAAATCTGCCCAATATATATCGGGTTTACTGATGAAGATCCAAAACCAAGTAAAAGTGAAGTAGAAGCATGGAAATGGATAGATTGGAACGAATTTTTAAAAACAATCAAAGATCATCCAGGCACCTATTCTCCATGGAGCGAAGAAGAAGCGGTAATCCTTTCCCGTTGTCATCCTGAACTCGTTTCAGGATCTAATGAATAAAACGGGATGGATGCCGAAACAAGTTCGGCATGACAAATCACTCCGTGATTTCAACTGATAAATTTGGCGTTGCCTCGATTGTATGCCAATCTACTGCAGTCCCACGGAAAAATGCATAACTTCCGATACACGCTGCGTTGTCGGTGCAAAGCGCAACTGGAGGGCAGAAGAAGTTGATAGTCGAAGATTTAAATTTCTCGCGAAGACGGATGTTTGATGCAACACCACCACCAATAAGAATAGATTTCGCATCATATTGCTGTGCCGCGTGTATTGTTTTTGACACAAGCACATCAGTAATTGATTCTTGGACCTCATACGCCAGTGTACTTACTAATTGTTTATCGTGTTTAGGATTTTTTTGCCATTCCCGCATGATTGCAGTTTTGAGCCCTGAAAAAGAAAAATTGAGAGTATCATCATGTATAAGCGGTCGCGGCAGTTTCATACAGGATTTTTTTCCTGTCCTGCGGAGCAGGATCTCGCTTCGCGAGACTTCTTGAATCGCAAGTCCTCCTCTGGAGCCAAATCCCAAAAGCCGAGCTGTTTTATCAAATGCTTCACCTGCAGCATCATCAATGGTGCCGCCAAGCCATTGCAATTCGCGAGCATTATTCATAAGAAATAATTCCGTGTGACCTCCGGACACAACCAGCGCGATAGCGGGGAATTGATAATTGATAATTGATAATTGAGAATTGAGAAAATTGGCGTAGATATGAGCTAATACATGATTGACGGGGATGATGGGTTTACCAGTTACAAAGGCGATGGTTTTTGCTGTTTCAACGCCAATAAGAAGCGATCCAATGAGTCCCGGTCCAATAGTGACTGCAATGGCGTCAATTGAGTCATAGGTACAATGTGCTTGGAGAAGCGCTTCTTGAATTGTTGGGAGAATACACTTTAATTGTTCCCGAGATGCTACTTCCGGAACAATACCTCCATATTTTTCGTGCATTGCTGATGAGGAGGCAATAACATTACTAAGAATAACTGTTCCGTTTTTCACAACCGCAGCACTCGTCTCATCACAGGATGATTCAATAGCTAATATATTCATGGGTTAGCTTTCTGCATTCTTTTCAATTTGAAATTGATATATAACACGTAAAGCATGCAGAATTGAACCACAATAAGCGCTTTGGCCGGTCCGTATACGTCTGCAATGAAACCCAACAAGGGGGCAAATAGTGCATAGAATATGCTTCCGATAAATGAATTGAGCGATCCAAGCGTTGCGCGCTCCCTCTCTGTGTATTCTATTTGCATGAGAGCATTCTTTGCTACTGATGTTGCGCCGTAAAATATTGATGATGAAGCCATTAGTACAGGAGAAAACAGTGTAGGCACCCCATACGCGATAAAATTTGCAACCCGTGTGTAGATATTTGCGATGATCAGGATATTATATGCACCAATTTTTTTGATGAATCTACCGCTAAACCAGAAACTTATGAATGCTCCGCCGTACGAAATCATTTTAGAAAATCCTATAGCCCAGAGAGGCCAAATGGTGTTAATAAATGCTGCTCCGAATTGAAACGAAGATTCACCAATGCCGAAACTTACGATGTCTTGGATACTAAGGAGTCTTAAGAATTTATTATTCCACAGATGTAATGCGGAGATCTTAATATGGGAAAAAATATTTGCTTTTTCTTTCGTTAATCGTGCTGGTTCGGTGAGATAGAGAGAAATGAATACGCATGCTGCTTGAGGGATGACTGAAATCCACATAATAAGAGGAAATGACCACTGAGCCACAATGCTTCCGATTACTGCCCCGATGGCGAGTGCGCCCTGAAACATTGCGCTGGTTTTTCCTAAATAATGTGCATATAAATCTTTTTTCCCCACTTCCCGCAATGAATCATGGAGTAGCGCGTCATTGTTCCCGCTATACCATGAGCGAGATAATCCTTCAAGTATTGCTCCGATACATAATACCCAAAACGTTCCGCCAATGGCGTAACAGATGGCATACAGTACCGATGATAAAGCACCGAACAAAATAGTTTTTTTTCTTCCAATCATGTCTGAAAATATGCCGGTTGGGACTTCAAATACCGCTGAAGAAAACATGGTAATAGCAAACAAGCTCATGGCAAGTCCGTAGGAACCGGTTACCCGGGCAAAATAAATAATGAGTATCGCACTGTAAAACTTAAAGTCCGTGAAGAAATTAAATAGTGCGAGTAGCTTGATATTGCGCTCCATACAATCTATTCTACTCAACTTCGAGGGATTTGGCGAGCGAGGTTGAAGAGCGATTGGGAATTTTGGGAATAATAACAGCTCTTGCTCCCACAAGCTCTGCTTGTTTAATTTTTTTTGTGAGAATTGGATCTCCTTGGGTAAATGCAATAATATTCGGGTGGATTGTTTGTATTACATCAAAATACTCTGCATCTGTTTTTAGGGATGGGATAGATATAACTTTATCCACATACTTGATAGCTAAAAGCATTTTTCTCCGCTGCCGCTGCGTATGGATTGGCCGATGTTCTCCTTTGATGCGTCGAATGGTTTCATCAGACTCCAATAGTACAACAAGTCTATCTCCCAGCTTTTTAGCTTCTTCCAAAAAATAGATATGGCCAATATGAATAAGGTCAAAACACCCGCCAACGAGTACTGTTTTCATGGTTTTGTTCCTTTCAAGTATACTGCCTGCCATGGTCGAAAATTTGAAACAAATGTTTTTTCAAAAATAACTTGGCCATTTCTTGTTACTTTATAATCAAACGATGCTTTTGCTCCCCAAGCAGCAAAGTCTACTTGTTTGACTACTCCAACGGAAAGCGTTGGATCATCTTGATAGAGAGGAGGTGGGGGAGGAACAATACCGCTGACAACATGATTAAGGATCTCTGCTTTTCGTCCATCCATTGCTCCATAGAATTCAAACGCGAGGTTGACATTTGCCGTATCAATTTTTGTTTGGATTAAAATATACGTTGGAGTGTCGTTAATAAATTTAAGATCTTCTGTTGGGTTAAACACTGTTGCGTCCAGTCCCGCTTTTGATCCATCATCTTCATAGTAGTGGACACGGTATGAATGTGCATTTCGTTCCACAATAGGAAGTCCGGCATTTAACGCAGCGCGAAATAATGTTGTTGATACCTGACAAACCCCACCACCATCGCCCATAACTGTTTTTCCATCTTTAATAATATACGCTGACTGGTATCCGGTTGCTGCTGAAATATCTCCCACCGTGTCATTAAAAGAGAATGTTGTTCCGGGAGGAATAAGCACCCCATTGAGTTTAGCTGCAGCAAGAGCTATATTATGAATTCGCCCTGAAATTGATCCCGGAAATTCAGAATACCCGCGACCAATAAGCTCCTTAATTCCAAACATGTTTGTTTGTTTTGTTGTGACAATAGGTTCAATCGTATCAATTGGAATTGACAGCACTATTTGTTTCGTGTTGGTTTGAACTGCTTTTTTAAGGGCAGATGCAAATTGTTCTTTCAATGTTTGCTCATTTAGTGTTCTTCCTGTTCGGGATGGTTTAAAGGCGATGACTTTCCCTTTCGTAAATTGGAATAATGCATTTTCTACAGGAATATTAATTGTTTCTGATAATGAAGTAATAAACTGATTTACCACATCCGTATCCCACCTAAGCGTTGGAGATAAGTTGATTGGTTGTTTAAAATACCGCTGCATCATGTTACTCAAGAAATGTTTTGATCGTCCTACCGAAACAGCTTGTGTAGCAGAGAGCGTTGCATCATAGGAAAGTTGGATATCGTTACTTGAAATCGTAGCTACCTTTGTGTCGAATCGAAATTCGAATTGGATATCTGTAAGGGTTTTGTTTTTATTAAGCCAAAACACTTCTACTTCTTGCTGTGTTTTGCCTGCGAATGATATATCACCGATTGAGACAGTTGGATAGACGCGATTAGAATAAGATGTCTCAAATATCCCTACATATCCAGCGCATACTCCAAAACTAACAATACCCACCGAAAGAATGAGTAATATAAGAATTTTTTTTATAGTTGCCTTGTGGTTTCTATTCTGCATGGTATGATTATTGTACAGGATTTTTTTATGATGACGCCACCATCAACTGTGAATGCCCAACCGCAAGGGGAAATTACGTTTGAATCAGAAACGGTTGTAGTGCCTCCACAACAGGATGCTCCTTCTCCGGTAGTTCCGCAGGTTCCACAATTTCCACCTCCTGTTCCACCGTCTAACCCTTGGCCGAAACGAATGATTGGTCTTTTTGTCATTCTCCTTCTTGTTGTTGGTGCTATTTTTGGTGGACGGTGGTTATTTGGGATGTTAGAAGGATCAAAACAAGTAACGATTACGTATTGGGGACTATGGGAAAATGATGCGATTCTTCGACCGGTTATTGCAACATTCGAATCGACACACCCAAAAATTCGAGTACAATATATTAAACAGTCACAAAAACAATATAGAGAACGTTTGCAAGCTGCTATTTATCGTGGAGAAGGCCCTGATGTCTTTCGTTTTCACAATACGTGGGTTCCAATGCTAGTTAAAGAGTTAGCACCAGTGCCAGAAACCGTCATGACAGTAAGCGAATTCCAAAGCACGTTTTTTCCGGTAGCTGCTAACGATCTCATTGGTGGAACAACCATGTATGGTATACCGCTCATGATTGACGGATTGGGACTGTATTACAATGAAGACTTATTTGCTAGAGCTGGAATTACCACGCCACCAACTACATGGTCAGAAGTATTGGCAATGATACCAAAAATTGCTAAACCAGAAGGAGAAACATTTGCGGTATCAGCTATTGCTCTTGGAACAACCAATAATGTGGAGCATTATTCTGATATTTTGGCAACCATGTTTATGCAAAATGGTGCAAATCTTACCGCTCCAACGGGTAAAGAAGCAGAAGAAACACTGTTGTTTTACAAGAAATTTTCTAATCCAAGCGATCCGCTCTATACATGGAATGAAACGATGGATAATTCCATATACACATTTGCATCAGGAAAAGTTGCAATGATACTTGCGCCCTCATGGAGGGCATTTGATATAGCCGAAATAAATCCGAGTTTACGGTTTAAAATTGCTCCCATTCCACAGTTACCGGGAAATACGGTTAATTGGGCTTCCTATTGGGTAGAAGGAGCGTCTTCAAAAAGTAAATATCCAGCTCAAGCGATGGAGTTTATGAAATTCCTAACCAGTAAAGAAGTGGCAACGCTTATGTACTCAGAGGAAGCGAAAGCAAGAAAATTATTTGGAGAGCCTTACGCACGTATGGATTTGGCAAGTACTTTGACAACAGATCCGTATGTAGGGGCATACGTGACGCAGGGAAAAGATGCACGATCATTTCCACTAGCGTCCCGGACGTTTGATAATGGATTAAATGATAAATTGATTGTATATTTAGAGAATGCGCTCAATGCGCTAAAAACCGGTTCGTCTCCGACAGCAGAGCTGGAAACAATGAAAGCGGGGTTTCAGCAGGTATTTACTACCTACGGACTGACGACCAATACAACCCCTGTCCAACAACAGTCACAATGACGGTACCCTTCCAATCACGCATTCTCGCTACTATACTGTATGCTGATATATTTCACTATCCGCTTACTGTTCGAGAACTCACACAATGGATTCCTTTTGATAAAACAATTTCCTCTCGCCTCGTACAAAGTCAAATTACGGCGCTCGTGAAAAAGCACAGAGTGGGATATACACCACCATTTCTTTATATATCCGGTCACAAGAAAACAATTCAATTTCGGATTGAGCGGCTTGCTGCTTCCACAAGTAAGTGGCAAAAAATTCGCCGAACAGTAAAACTACTTACATGTATTCCTACCATCAGAATGGTTGGAGTGACCGGTGGTCTTGCGGTAAATAATGCAGATAACAAAGATGATATTGATCTTCTCATCGTTGCTAAACAAAACACTCTGTGGATCACACGGTTTATGGCTACGGCTTGTATTGAACTATTCTCAAAAAGAAGACATCCTATGGATATCCACGTAACCAATGCCATTTGTCTTAATATGTTTCTGACTGATGACTCGCTTCAAATACCAAAAAAAGAACAGGGATGGTATACAGCACACGAAGTCTTACAAATGGTTCCTCTTTGGGAAAGAAATCATATGTACAAGAAATATCTTCATGCAAATCATTGGGTAAAGAAGTGGTTTAGAGCTAAATACAAATACCAACAGCAGATTCAAATACCTTCGTACAATACTAGCAATAACAATATCAAATGGTATCAGGTATTCGAACAACCAATAAAGAAGTTGCAGGTATGGTATATGAGAAAAAGAAGGACTACTGAGATCATTTCCGATTCAATTATCCGGTTTCACCCGAAAGATGCACGCATATGGATACGGAAATCATTCCTTACAAAACTCCAAAGATATAAAGTTCCCCTTGACAAGAAGTACAATCAAATTTAAAATAGCAGTCACTCAAAAAGAGTGCCAAAAAAACACTGAGTTACTTATTTTAAGGAGGTTGTATGGCAAATAAAACAATTCGACCGTTATTTGATAACGTGTTAGTAAAACCACTAGAAGCAGATGAAAAACTTCCTTCAGGAATAGTACTTCCGGATAGTGCAAAAGAGAAACCCCAAGTTGGAGAAGTTATGGCCATTGGTCCGGGATCTACGGATGAGAAAGGAAATACCATAAAAATGGTCGTAAAAGTTGGTAATCATGTGATGTACAAAAAATGGGGTGGGAATGAAGTGAAAGTAAATGGCGCCGAATGGACGATTGTCGAACAAAAAGATATTTTAGCAATTGTTAAATAATTATATAGGAGGACTACTATGGCAAAACAATTAAAATTTTCAGAAGATGCACGAAGCTCTCTTGTCAAAGGAGTAAACGTGTTAGCAAAAGCAGTAGTGACAACATTGGGTCCTAAAGGACGAAACGTTGCCATAGATCGCAAATGGGGAGCACCAAGTGTCATTCATGATGGCGTATCCGTAGCAAAGGAAATTGAACTGGCAGATGCGTTTGAAAATATGGGGGCACAACTGGTCAAAGAAGCAGCAAGTAAAACCAATGATGTAGCCGGAGACGGAACAACAACAGCGACACTTCTTGCACAGTCAATTATCAATGCAGGATTTAAAAATGTCACGGCTGGAGCCAATCCAATGATACTCAAAATTGGGATGGAAAAAGGCGTAGAAGCAGTGGTAGCTGAAATTAAACGCATGGCAAAAACCGTCAAAGACACGGATGTAGCAAAAGTTGCAACCATTTCTGCGCAAGATGAAAAAATCGGAGGACTCATTGCAGAAGCACTCAATAAAGTGGGGAAAGATGGAGTAGTTACTGTTGAAGAAGGCAAAGGTCTTACGATGGAGATTGAGTACAAAGAAGGAATGGAATTTGATAAAGGATACGCATCTGCGTACTTTGTAACGAACGCTGATAAGATGGAAGCAGAGATTAGCGATGCTTACCTTCTTATTACAGATAAGAAGATATCAGCCATTGCTGATCTTCTTCCGTTTTTGGAGAAATTTATCAAAGTATCCAAAAACCTCATCATCATTGCTGATGATGTCGATGGAGAAGCATTAGCAACGCTTGTGGTTAACAAGCTTCGCGGTACATTTAACGTTCTCGCTATAAAAGCACCGGGATTTGGAGATAGGCGTAAGGCAATGCTTGAAGATATTGCAATTCTTACCGGCGGAACAGTGATTTCAGAAGACACAGGTCGAAAAATAGAAAATATCACCATTGAAGATTGTGGTAGAGCTGATAAAGTTTGGGCAGATAAAGAAAACTGCCGGATTATCGGTGGGAAAGGACCAGTAGCAGGACTCAAAGCACGGGTAGCACAGGTTCGTCGGGAAATTGATGCAACAACCAGTGATTTTGACCAAGAGAAATTGCAGGAACGGCTTGCAAAGCTTACCGGTGGTGTAGCAGTTATTAACGTCGGAGCAGCAACGGAAGTAGAAATGAAAGACAAAAAAGAACGCGTTAATGATGCAGTTGCCGCAACCAAAGCAGCGCTAGAGGAAGGAATTGTTGCAGGTGGCGGTGTAGCACTGCTTCGAGCCCGCAATGTTCTATTAAAGCTCAAAGAGACGTTCAGTGTTGAGGATGAGAAAACAGGAATTGATATCCTTTACAAAGCACTCGGTGAGCCAATCCGATGGATAGCCAAAAACGCAGGAGCAGATGACGGATGGGTTATTAAAACTGTTGAAGATTCCAAAGTGGCTGATTTTGGATTTGATGCCATGACCATGCAGTTTGGATCCATGCTTCAGGCAGGTATATTGGATCCGGCAAAAGTCACCCGGTCAGCTGTTCAGAATGCAGCGTCAATCGGAATAATGGTACTTACAACCGAAGCAATCATTACCGATATTCCGGAGAAAAACCCGCCAGCTGGCGGAGGCGGTATGCCAGGCGGTATGGGCGGCATGGGAGGAATGGACTATTAAAAAATGTATTAACTCAAAAGCCCCTTGCAAGAGGGGCTTTTGAGTATAATGACAATATGAAAAAATATTTTCTGACCGAATGTATAACAAAAGATGATGTGATCCATCAGGGGATTTATTTTGAGCCGAAGAAGAAATCTAACATTGCGGTTTTATGGGTGCATGGATTATCTAGTTCATTTTATAGCCATGTACCGACATGCGATGCTTTTGCAGAAATGTGTGAAAAAAGGGGATATGGATACGCATCATTTAATAATCGTGGTGCTGGGCTTATCAGCGGCCCGCAGAAAATTGATGCAACTGCACTTACTGGATATACGCACGTTCCCGGAGGTGCCGGGCAGGAAAAATTTGAAGAATGTGTACTCGATATCGATGCAGGTATTACATTTCTTATTGATCAGGGGTATAAAAAAATTATTCTTGTTGGCAGGTCAACGGGCGCAAATAAATCCTGTTTTTATACGGGTTCTGTTGATGATTCACGAGTAGTAGGAGTTGTGCTTATGTCGCCAATCAGTGACCGGTTAGAATTGGTCAAATCACGTCCCGATACAATAGCTATAACTACGTACATGAAGGAACAAATAGCTGCAGGGAAAGGGAACATTCCAATGTTTGGATTTCATTTTTTTCCACTTACCCCTAAGCGGTATTTGAGCTTAGTTGAAAAAGGATCAAAAGAGGATGTATTTGATTATGGGGATGAGGAGCCAAAACTTACGGTATTTTCCAACATCACTAAACCGTTATTTGTGATATTAGGAGAAAAAGATGAACATGTTGACCGAGCAGTAGCAGATATCAAAAAGATATTTGATGCACATACGAAGTCAAAAAAATATACGAGCTCCATTGTTCCCGGTGCGCTTCATGGATTTGACGGAATGGAAAAAGAATTGGCTTGTCTTGTTGGTGAGTGGATTGATTGTACGTTCAAGCTGTGCTAGTATCGACATGCTATGAAGCAAAAAGCCTTTTTCCTCGTTATTCTTCTTGTTGTTATCGCCCTAATCATTGGCATTGTCCGTATGTTTTTAGGTAAATCCCCAAAACAAGGGGATTTACGGGTAGATAGCACTCCAGTTGCAAGCGTGTTTTTGGACAATAAACATATCGGAAGAACACCACTTGGAGCTACCTCATACAAAGTGGATGCAGGAGAATACACGATTAAAATCGTACCCGAGTCAGCAACAACTCAATATGCGAGTTGGCAAGGAAAAATCCGGATTACTCCCAATGTTTTAACGTATGTAAATGCAACACTTGCGGAATCAGAACTTGCTTCTGCAATTGACGTCTTGTGGCTTGAGAAAACATCCGGAAGTAAAGGAGAACTATCTGTTACCACGACTCCGGATAGCGCAACAGTGACGCTTGATGATGAAATGAAAGGTATGACTCCAATTAGTATTCCAGATATAACTGCTGGCAGTCACATTATTACCATTGCCTCACAAGGATTTGTTACGCGGACCTTAAAAGTACAAATAACAGCCGGATATCGGTTAATTACTGCTGTGAAATTAGCTCTTGCTTCGGGCGGAACATCTGTTGAAGCATCCCCGTCACCAACAATATCAGAAAAACCAACGCCAAAAGTAAGTGGAAAACCAACGCCTACCGGAACAGGTCTTGTAGAGCCTGCAAAACCATATGCTCTTATTAAAGACACACCAACCGGGTATCTCAATGTGCGGCTAGATGCAAATAAGACTGCTTCTAAAGCGGGCGAAGTAAAGCCAGGGGAGAAATATGCGTTTACAAAAACAGCAACAGATAGCGCGGGAACCGTATGGTATGAAATAAAATACGATGGAACAAATCTTGGATGGATATCAGGACAATACGTGACAAAAGTAGAATAACTTCTCACCCTCCGATTCCGTAGATGACGATAAATACAGATATTGTCCACACAATGACCGTTGTAAGAAGCGGTATATCAGTAGTGAGTATCTGCTCCGGCGACTCTCCTTTTCCTTCATAAATAAGTTGCATATACCGCATGATGCCATAGAGAACAAATGGTATGGTAATCATCATCCATTTTCTATCAGCAAGAACCCCAATGCTTAACGGTTTTTCTAAAAACGTGTAATAGACATACGTGATAAATGTTGAATTTGCAAACATTGCCGTATAGGTATCTAAAAGCCGTTCAGAATAATGAGATAACGAAACTCTTGTGTCTTTCGGAAGCACTCCCTGGTATCCCTGAAGTAACGTTAGTTCTGCCCGACGTTTTCCTACAGCTAAAAATAAAGCAAGAGAAAGCGCTGCAAGAGAAAGCCATATAGATATGTGATATCCTGTTGCTGCTTCTCCGGCATAGACACGAATAAAATACGCCGCTGTAATAGCAAGAATATCAATAACAGCAATGTGCTTAAGAAGAAGTGAATATGTATATTGCAGTGACATAAACACAATAGACAGTATAAGGAACGGTTTACTAATTGATGTGGCTATATATATTCCTAATATAAAGAACGCTCCTGAAGTAAAAAAAGCGATTGGTATAGGCAAGGTGCCGCTTGCAACAGGACGAAATTTCTTAAATGGATGTTTGCGATCTTTCGGAGCATCAAGAATATCATTGATGATGTACCCTGAAGATGATAAAAAACAAAACGCAATAAACGCCCAACATGTCGTTTGAAAGATCGAAGGCACAAAAAATTCACCGGTAAATAGAATGGTGGTAAAAATAGCTACGTTTTTTAGCCACTGTCTTGGTCTTGCGGTTTTGAGAATTGCGAAAAGAAGTTTACCCATAATAGAAATCCTCCGATAGCTACAGCAATTAAAATAAAGGTAAAAATTTTCTGCTGGCTTGTCACTGTCAAAGCTATTGCACCCAGTATAGCGGACACTCCCCAGTAAAACAAGGCAATTTTCCGTTTTCCCCAACCAGATGCAAGAAGCACATGATGGAGATGTTGATTGTCTGCCCATACGGGAGATTTACCCTTGAGAATTCGTCGAAAGAGAATAAAGACCGCATCAATAGTAGGAATGCCAAGTACTAAAAGCGCAGTTCCAAGTTTTCCATACGAGAGAATTGCGAGAAGTCCAAGAAGAAATCCAGCGAGTGTTTTTCCGCTATATCCGGGCATAATTTTTTGCGGAAAAAAATTCCAGGGAATAAATCCGAGCCACGCACCCGAGACAATAAACGCAAGTATAGTAATGGGAATTTGGGTTGGATCAGTAAGACTGTACCTGAGGGATAATAACCCGATAACTGCCGCACTAATGGAAACGAATCCCGGCATTTGCCCTTCCACTCCAGCTGACCAACCGACAATATTTGTTGTCCACATAAGCCAAAGAAATGCAGTGATTGCGGACCAAACAAGTATTGAATGACTCCCGAAAAAATCAATCGAAATTCGCCATGTATCAAGACGGAGTATGGTTCCACTCGTTGGATTAGTGATATAGGGGATTCCTGCACCGGCAATGATAACGATAACAATAGCTAGAGCGTTAGTGAGGATTCGTATATACGGACTGATATCCTTTTTATCATCGAGAAGTCCAACGATGGTAAGAATGAGACATGAGATACCAACACCAATAAATAATTTATTCCATGGAAGATAGAAAAAAGAAATTATAGAAATAACAAGAAATATCGCGAGTCCTCCAGCTCGAGGAATAATTCCTATATGCGTATGTGCGGGATGATGTCTTTTTTTTGGGTCATCTACTAACTGATAATATTTAGCGAAGCGGATAACCCAGGGCATGACCCCGAACATTGCAATGATAGACAAGAAAAATGGAACACCAACTGTTGTCATCCACATAGTGTATTAAATCACGAGGGAAATTATTGTTGTCACCGTGATAAAAGACATAATACAGGTAATAAGAGTTACTACTGATAGAATTTGTGAGAATACCAAGTGCTCTTTGAGTAGTCGTATAGAAATACTTATGGTGGCGATTAACCAACAAAGGCAAGAGAGTGGAGGGAGAAAAACCCAAAATGTTGATGCTAATCGTTCTAAACCCCATGGTCTCGAGAACCATAATGGGATAGCGGGTGGTAACGTATTCCAATAAAAAAGAGGAATACATACAGTAAGAACGCAGAGGATGACGCTACTATATGTTGTTATACGAATAATACGGTTTTGGAGATATGTATGTAACTCAAACTGAATTTGTGATAAGAATCGTTCTGCCATGGGTTATTTTTTCAAATTAGTTTGGGACAGTGGTAATCCATATAGTAACGTAAACGATTGATCTTCTCGAAGCACAAACGCTCGTTTTGGATAGGAAGGTGGTTGGGTAACAATGTGTCTTGGTTCAACAATTCCGTCTCCTATATACCAAGGAAAACGTCCGTCAGCAGGTATATACAAAAATACTTTACTTCGGTTCTTTGCATAATACATAGTTTCAAAAAGATGAAGGGGGTTATCTGCGTAAATAACATCTTGAGCACTCATGAGTGCATTAATTTCACGCATGGAAGCGCGATAGTCAGTCTTTAGGTGTTTATTTGGAAACCAGATATTAAACCAAGAAGAAAAACTTAAAAGACAAACCGCGAGAAGGATTCTTATAAAAGTCGATCGAAATGCTAAGATTGCATATCCAAGTAAAAATATTTCCATCATGGTAACCGGAATAAGATATCGGATGACAAAAACTGGTTTAACAAATGATACACCAATAACTACGATAAGAGGTATCATAACCATAAAGAGGAAGAAAAGTACTAGTTGGCGGTTTTTTTTAGGTATCAGAGCTATACAAAATAATACAAATAATACGATTGATATTCTGGCAGTCCATATCCAGCCATACCACGGTGTTCCTTCGTATCCAATGTACATATTACCCAACACTGATTTAATAAGATGCATATCTACGGGGAAATACCAGCTTTCTTTTAAACTGGAGGCAACGGAAGCAACCCGTATGAGCCATGGAGAGACACAAAGAATGATAACGGCGACGGTCTTGAAGTATGCGTTACGAAGCCACCCACGGGGAGTAACAAGTACTTTGGGATTAGTTCCCAGATAATGAAGTGTGCATACAAACGGGATTAAAATCATATACAGATGCGTAAAAAAACCTAAGATGGATGCAAGTCCAAATATCTTCCAATTCCCCTTGATATAGCTAAAAATAGCAAGCATTGCAAAAAACATATACCACCCATATGCTCGCGTTTCAACAGCATAATAAAGAAGCATGGGATTAATAAAAAAGAGAAGTGGAATAAACCAAGATAACCAGTGTTTTTTAAAAAGATGCTCCGAGAGATAAATAGTAACAATAGTTGCAAGAGAAAATCCAACAAATGAAAGCGTCCGCACAGTTATTTCGCTTTGTCCAAACATCTTCATCCACACATGGAGGATGAGATAATACAATGGAGGATCAAACGAAGATTTAGTAATGATCGACACAAAAGACTGAGTAGCGTAAAGAACGGAAAACGCTTCGTCTCTCCATAATGGCTGCGTGAGATACACAAGCGGAGAGTGGGTTAACAAATAGGTAAGCATCACTCTTATTATACCTTTTCTGTCACGCGATATTCTAGTCGTTTCCCCAGCATGAGCCTGGTATGGGCATCGAGCCCCGGAAGAGCGGATAAAAAGAAGGAAATAATAGGAAGCGTAAACCATTGAAGATAGAGAAAAGGAATTTTCCAAGTTGCAAATTCCTTTGGTTTAGGGGGCTTTATGCGCCAGTCGATAATAAATACGACGAGCAAAAAAATCGTTGATAGCGTGAGGATGCTTGAAGATATGCGTGCAAGATTATGTCCGAGTACAGTCCGACCGAATTCAGAATTTATTATGGGTGGAATTGTGCTGCCTATTGTCAAAAGAAACCAATTCGCTGGCCAGAAAATGTGATGCTCTAATATCATTACGACCAGTTTTATTCTATCCCACAAAGGTATTTCTGAATGGAGAAATGCGTTGCGGATGACATACGGAATATCAGATACGCCCCACGCCCATCGTTTCGATTGTTCATATTGATTGATAATAGTTTTCATAAATCCATGACTTTCTGCCGCATCAACAAGAATTGGAAGAAAAATTCCTTTGGTGCGTACGCGACTTCCTTTTTCAAAGTAGACTTTAAAAAAGAGGTGATAATCTTCAGGAATGACATCAATACTCCAATACCCAACATCAATGACAGTCTGAAGACTAAGTGAATAGGTAGAAAAGTTAATAAATCTACCAGTTTGGGAAAGAATTGCCAGATTCCAAATGCTATTTATTGTATTAAACAGCTTGTTAGGAAGAGGAATTCTCCAGATATTGGAATAAAAAAGTATTGCTCCCTGATAAATATGATACTGCCGTTCGGAATCACGCAAAAACGAATCCGAGAGATATGAAAAGTATTTCGGGTGAAGAAGCGCATCAGCATCACAGGATGTAATGGTGGTTGTGTTCGGATTGACTGTTGATCCATAGAGCCGCATGAATTCTTTTGCTGCGTATGCCATATTTGAGGATTTTCCCATCACTTCTGAAGGGGTGAGGGTGTGGTTGGTTATATAAAACGCACCGAAATAATTGCCATACTCTTTTTGTAATTGTTCACCGGTTTCCATTGCGTGTTCATCTTTTGCTTCTGTGGCAAATACAACAATGAGCTGCTTTTTTGGAAAATCCTGCAACACCAAATTATCAAGAGTCCTTCTAAGAATATGAATCGGCTCTTTGTATTCAGGAATAATGATAATATGCTTGATCTCCTTAAATCCTTTGAGCTGTTTGGCTTTTGTAAGCCAGTTCACTTTGATATGTGCCTGCAGAGTAAGATACGACCGGATAGCGCAGTAGCCAAGGTTAAATGATTTGTAAAACCAATACACGTCGAATGTGATAATCACATACGCAACAAACGCAGGATGCCAGAATGAAAGCCATAAAGGCAAAGTAATTATGAACCACGAGGTAAGAGGAATAAGAATTTCCAACAGCCGGCGTGTTTTATTTGGATAGAGGAGAAATATTTGGCGCATAGAAACAGGATAATTATACCATTTCTCATCATTAACGGATATCAGGGAACCCGATTTTATCACCACGGTGAAGAACAAAATAGATGAAAAACGCTTTGGCTCCGCGGAAAATAAACCCAAGCCCCTCGTCTCCCCGTCGTCCTGAACTCCTGACAATAAGGTTAGGTAGATACACGACACGACCGACTTTTTTAAGCCTATGTGCCATTTCCACATCTTCCGCGATTTTATATTCAGCGGGAAACCCGCCCGCTTCTAAAGCTTTCGTTTTTAAAAATGCGATATTTTGACCCGCGGCCATATAAATACCCAACCAATAAAAAATCTGGTTTACTATTGGTTGGTAGATATTAATAATAAATTTGTAGAATGGTTTTCCATCTGTCACCCGAAATGATCCAAATACACCTGATACATTGGGTTGAAAAAGGGTGTTTTCGATAGTTGTCAGCCAAAGCTTTGGTACGATTGTATCAGCGTCAGTGAAGGCAATAATGTCTCCTTTTGCTGCAATGAGTCCTTGCTGTCGTGCAAACCCGATGCCCCGATGAGCGACAGTAATAACACGGGCGCCCATTTTTTCAGAGATTGCCGCCGTTTGGTCCGTTGATCCGCCATTTACAATAAGAATTTCATCTGGTTTTCTATCTAGTTGCTGCAATGAGCGGATAGTTTTTGGAAGTAACCTTTCTTCATTATACGCTGGGATTACTACAGAAATGGTCATAGAAATATTATAGCGAAAATAACTGCTTCGCGTTTGCAGTAGTTGATTCTTCAATTTTTTTTATATCTTTGTTTTGGAGTTCTGCAATAGTTTTTGCAATAAGGGGAATATATTTTGGTTCATTGCGTTCTCCGCGATGTCCATCAGGAGGAAGAAGTGGAGCATCTGTTTCAAGAAGAATCATAGAAAGGGGAATAGAAGGAATGACGAGTTTGAGTTGTTTGGAATATGTTGCGTTTCCATCAAGTCCTAAGAAAAATCTTCGTTTTTCAATATCCCTGACATCTGCAAGCCCTCCGGAAAAACAGTGGAATACACCTTTCGGCATAATTGGTAAACTATCAAGAACGTCAAATGCATCACTAAATGCTTCCCTGCAATGGATAATCACAGGAAGAGAATACGTTAAAGCAAGTTGCAGTTGCGATTCAAATAATTGTTTTTGTTCTGTTTTTCTGCCTACAGCAGGGAAGTCTTCATAAACATGATAATCAAGTCCACATTCTCCAATGGCAAAAATATTCTTGTTTGTGATTATTAATCGTTCTAAATCATGAGTATCTGGATTTCTTGTAATTTCATAGGGGTGGATACCAACAGCAGGAAATACTACGCCAGGGTATTTTTGAGAAAGTATAATAGCTTGTTTAGATGTAACAATACTATTCCCAGGATTAATAAACTTTTTCACCCCTGCTTTTTTAGCGTTCCCGATAACCATCGCTCGATCTTCGTTAAACTCCTTAAAATTAAGATGACAATGAGTATCAATGTACATTATAGAATTCTTGGGAATAAAGGTGCTTCTGATGTAATAGTTGGCCCCGCAAATTGTTTTAATATTTTTTCAGCTGTCGTTGGAAGGAATGGTTGTAATTGAGTAGCAACAGTACGAATATTTTGAATAGCTGGAGTTAGAATTTTTTGTAGTTCGTCACCTGAAAGTGTCCACGGTTTGTTATCGTTGATATATTGATCTGTTGTTTTTATTGTGTCCCAAACACATGCAATCGCGTCATGAAGCCGGAATTCTTCAATAGATTTTTTGTATGCCCCCGTGTACACATCCGTATATGAACGTTTTATTGTTTGAAATTCGATTGTTTCTGAAAGTTTCGCAACACGTGCGATTAAATTTCCAAGACCGTTAGCGAGGTCCGCATTATATAATTCCTTAAATCTTCGTTCTGAAAAATCTCCGTCTGCAAATGTTGGTAGCTCACGCAAAAAATAGTAGCGTAAACTATCCGCTCCATATTTTTCTATAAATATATTCGGATCGATGATATTTCCAATGGTCTTGCTCATCTTTTGACCGTTTACCGTAAAATATCCGTGAACCAAAATCGTTTTTGGAAGCGCTAGTCCCGCGGAAAGTAAAAATGCCGGCCAATAGATTGCATGAAATCTGGTAATGCCTTTGCCAATGACATGAACATCAGCCGGCCACCATTTATTATATTGATTTTCATCCCATCCAAATCCAATTCCGGATTGATAAATATTGAGTGCATCAAACCATACATAGATTCGTTGTGTGTTGTCTCCCGGCACTGGTACTCCCCAATTTTTTGTCCGTTCATTACTACGGGAAATACTAATATCCTGAAGCGGTTGTTTGAGAAATGAGAGCATTTCGTTTTTTCGGGTTTCCGGAACTACACGGATCGTATCGGATGAGATAAGATCAATGAGTTGCTTCTGGTACTTGGATAGAGCAAAAAAATAGTTTTCTTCTTTGACTAGTTCCAACTTTTTTCCGGGATGTTCGAAACATTCTCCATGTTCATCGAGTTCATCCGGTGTGTAATATTGTTCACACCCCACACAGTACAATCCTTCATAGGATTTTTTGAATATATCTTTTTCACACAGTTTCCAGAGTTTTTGACTTGCCGGATAATGGTTTTTTTGATCACTCCCTTTTTGAAACACATCAAATTGGACATGAAGATTTGTTGCTAACTGTTCAAAGAACTTAGAATATTGATCAATAAATTCTTGAAGGGGAATTCCCGCTTTCTCAGCTGCCTGCACATTTTTCAGTGCATTTTCATCTCCACCGGAAAGTAGACACGTTTCATCTCCAAGAAGTCTGTGAACTCGTGCTATGGTATCAGCCTGTACAAACTCAAGAGCATGTCCTACATGCGGCGCGGCATTGACGTAGGGGATAGCGGTAGTGATATAGAACTTCTTTCGCATACGGTCATTGTATCAGAATTTAGCCGTCCAACAAATGTAATTAGGATTGTTTTTTTGATGTCATTACCTGTACTGATATACAACATGAAATAAGAAGGAGTAGATAGAGTGGGTGTCGGAGATTAAGAAAGCGTAGCAAAAAATACACAACGCTTCCAATAGAAATAAGTAACGCCTCTTTTTTTGAAGCAAAAATAAACATCCCCATGCAAAACATGATGATCCCAAGTATTGTATAAAAGATACATTGCATACTTATGGTATCCGGAGGGAAACTATTGATAAACCACGCAAGACCACATAAACCGACTATGGAAAAAATA
>Ga0315286_10000292_pt1 | contig 40671 bp, 39 predicted proteins | sample YL17G10_0_MG_FD_205038 | JGI IMG/M metagenome (GOLD analysis project Ga0315286, IMG submission 205038) | Sediment microbial communities from Yellowstone Lake, YNP, Wyoming, USA - YL17G10_0 | ecosystem: Environmental > Aquatic > Freshwater > Lake > Sediment | place: USA: Wyoming | collected...
CTCCATCTGTATGAGTTCTAAAGAAATGGCCTTTTTGCTCAAGCATTTCTTTCAGCTTCTGAAAATTATAAATCTCGCCATTGAATATGACAAAGATATTCCTGTCTTCGTTGGTTAAGGGATAAATTCCTTTTTTAAGGTCAATAATGCTCAGCCTTCTCATTCCCAGGCTTATGCCGCTGTCAGTGAACAAAATAGAATCATCAGGCCCTCTGTGAGTAATAGTCTCAGTCATGCGCCTGACAAGGGTCTTATCCTCCCAGTTAAAACCAACAATTCCACACATAATGAGAATAAGAATTAAAATAACAATATAAATAAGTTATGAATTTAGAGTCTATTGGAATAGCTATGCTTAAAGCAGTGGGTTCTGCCCGCCATACATTGCCTGGAACCTATCATGCTTGTACTCTAATGAGAAGATATCATTGTTGCAGGCAGTTGCTCTCATCTTGACAATGCTTATCTCACGCACAACATTCCTCCTGAAAGGAGTAAGCCTGAGGAAGATTATAGCATCTGACAAGAATTCTTCTATCTCAAACTCGCTGAACTTTCCGCTCTCAGGCTGGCACTCTGAAATCAGGAATGAGGTAATTTCCAAGTCCCTAAGGAACTCGAACAAGTAGAACAATTCAATCCTGGGGTTCTCAAACCTGGAAAGCACATACAAAGCGCTAAGGGAATCGAGGCAGAAGAGCTTGCAATCAACCTCCTCTTTTATCCTCTTAACCACATTTTTGATAACATTAAGCCAGCTCTTGTTATCAGCTGTTTTTACATCCTTTATTTCCTTTCTTATGCACCCGATATCAACCATTACCATGGCTCCCTTATCATCGCCTTTCATCTTGCTAAGAGCTGTTCTGAGGTCTGCCAAGTCCTTTATAACAACCAGGTTCACCCTGTTCATGTCAAAATTCATATTAATCATTTGCTTGATGATAGAATTATAGGATTGTTCAAGAGAGAAGTAAACGCAAATCTTGCCTTTCATGGCTTCGTTATAAAGAATATTAAATGCAATAGAAGACTTCATGGTGCCGGCGCTTCCGCTTACGAGAGTAATGTGGCCTTCAGGCACTCCTCCCTGGATATTTTCATCCAAGCCTTCAATGTAAAGAGGAATTCTCTTAATCTCTGCTTTGCTAGAAATAATGCCTGCCACTTATGTTTACACCTCTTTTTTATGTAATACTATTCTTTTTTTATATTAACTTTTCGCTTTTTAATACTTTTCTAATCTTTTTTATGCATTAAGTCATTAACCATTCCTGACTTGGTGTTAACCACAATGCTATTATCATCAGGTATATAGGCGCAGCCTACAATAATTCCGTCTGTCTTGAACTGCCATATCTTCTTACCAGTTACTTTTCCAGGCTCTTGAGTAATGATGTCACTATAATGGCCTGCCTGCTGTACTACTCCGCTAAGCCCAGGCATGTAATCAAGCATATAGCTTCCTTCAGAGTCAAGCACATACAAATTATGGTCATAGCTTCCTACCACAATCTCTTTTTTGCCATCTCCGTCAATATCCTCGACAATAGGCTCGCTCACAACCCAGAAATCAGTCTCATAGCTCCAGAGCTTGTCGCCCTGGGGGCTGAGTGCATACACACTATTATCGCAGCTTCCAAAAACAAGCTCAAGCTTCTTGTCATCATTAATATCAACAAGGCAAACCTTTCCCAGGATAGCTCCTTCTGTCTTATAATCCCAGAAAAGCTCACCTGCATCATCAAGAACATAAAGATGGTGATCGCTGCTGCCAATCACTACAAATAGCCTGTCATCACCAAATAGGCGGTTAATTGCTGGCTGGGCAAAAACCTTATCCTTGGTTTTGAACTTCCACACCATATCTCCTTTCCTGTCAACACAGAAGACATTTCCGTCACTGGCGCCAAAAACAATCATTGGCTTGTCCTTGTGCAAAATCCCTGGAGTGCTCTGGACGGGGCTGCCAGCATCAAACCTCCAGACCAGCCTTCCGTTACTGTTAAGAACATAAAGCTTGTTATCTTCGCAGCCAAAAATTACCTTTACATCATTATCATCATATAAGTCATACAATAATACCTGCCCCCTGATAGCTCCTCCTGCCTTGTACTTCCAGAGCAGCTTGCCTTTATCATCAAGCACATACAGCATGCCAAGCTCTGTGCCAAACACTACCTCATTCTTGCCATCGCCATTAAGGTCGCCGACATTAGGACAAGCTTCTATGCTGCTAGCATCTTCAACATCAAGGAACAATAGCTCGACCTCATCAATCTTCTCATTAGAATCATAGAACCACTTGATGCCAGCATTTATATCAAGAACAAATAGTTTGCCTTTCTTGGTGCCAAATATGATCTCCTTCTTTCCGTCACCATCAATATCAGCCACAAAAGGGGCGCTGCTAATAGCGCTCTGCGCATCAAAGTCCCATTTCTTGTCAAGCCTTCCAACCCTCTTTTTTCCGAGCTGCTTAAAGGCAAACATAATCTTGCTCATCCAACTACAAAATACGAGCTAAGGCTATAAATAGTTTTTGTTTTTAGCTAACTCCAATAAATTTATAAACTTCTTATCCTAGAGTTTTGGTTATGGGCAAAGAGGTTGAGGATAAGATAATACAGGCTTTTGAGCAGGAGAGAGCTATTGATGATATAAAAACCGAGCTCGTAAGCCAGGGCTATTTAGAAGAAGAAGTTGTTGAATCTATACAAAACATTAAAGGCCCTTCCCAAAGCAAGGATGATAAAGCTAACAACAGCCTCCTGACTGCCAAGGAAATATTTGACAGGATTGGCTATGGATTTGCCAGCGTGCAATTCATTAACATTCTTTTCTATCTCACAGGAGCGGGTTTCCTGCTGATAGGGATTATTAATGGATTAAAAACAATTATTTCCTTGCTAATTTCATCATTCTTGCAGGAATATGCCAAATTTAAGAATATTAGTAAGAAGTTCATGAGCAAAGCAGGCATACTATTTGGCATAAGCTTCTTGTTCATAGCCATGGCGGTGGTTATAAAATCACTTGCACTATTCTCTCTCGCCCTTCTAATAGGCAGTGTTGGTGTTGTTACCTACGGAGACCTGTATAACCAGCTGGTTGAGAAAACCATAAAAAAAGAGAAAATGAGCAAGTTCTTGCTTCGGATGTCCCATTATGGAGTACTGATCACAGGAGCATCTCTTTTGCTTTCAGGCTACTTGTTTGACAAGTTCCCTATCTTTAACATCACCAAAATGAATTTGTTCGGCAAAACTCTTCCTATTTATGGCTATCTGATTGCCTTTGAGATAACTGCTATTGCATTCATACTCTCTGGCTATGTGCTGCATTACATAAAAGAGAAGAAAATTGAATCACCTCCGATGACAGCTGGTTTTTTCAAGGGCTATTACCACAAGATAAAAGTCCAGACCAAGAGCTTTGTCAATAACAAGTATTTGTTCACACTAGTGTTTGCAAGCTCAATAACAGGGCTAGTACAGATACTCGGAAACTCATATTATGGAATATTTATCTATGACAAATTTAAAGACATTGCTTTCAGAGGATTCACTAACATAGCAGTAATCATTGTCATAGCCATACTGGCATCATTCATAGGGCCTGCATTCTCAAGCTATCTTAACAAGAAAGTAGGGTTAGCACCAGCCATGGTTTTTGGAACTTTGTTACTGGCAATAATGCCCCTTGTAGCAGTTTATAATCCTAACTTTGTGAGCATAACCCTGGCTAATGCTCTTTCTGTTATAGGAGCGGCTATCCTCGGGATGGGGCAAGGCTTGCTAATAAGAAAAATACTTAACGAGGAGCAGAGAAAGCTCTACTATGCAGCCCTAAGCATAGCAGTAATAATACCATTCATAATCCTAATACCCATAGGCTCATGGATAGCCCAGGCAGCTGGCCTAATAGCCTTGTTCAAGGTGCTTGCACTAATACTCCTCGCAATAGCAGCTCCAATCTACTTCATACTCGTGATATTTGCCAACAAGCAGAGATTGTGAAGTTAAGTTCTAAATGACCGTCTGTGCCTTTGATTGCGACGCTAACAACTTGTTTGTTAGCTAGCAATGGCCAGATGAAGGTTTGTGAGCGCAAGAGCGAGCAAACCGGAATAGGGCATTTAGAACTTTTCTGCAAAAACTTTTATAAACACAGCAGAATACTTATTCTTTCTAATGGCCCTGTAGCCTAGCCTGGATAGGGCGACAAGTGATAAGCAAAAGTCACTCGCCAGAGCCTTCTAAGCTGTAGGTCGTGGGTTCGAAACAGATTTTTACGAAAAATCTGGTAAAAACAAATTAAGGAGGATATTCACTTCGTGAAATCCTCCGAATTACCAAAAGAAAAATCTGACGAAACTCCCACCAGGGTCATTTTTTTATTCTTTTTTCATATAGAACTCTTTCTTTTTATTATCAAACCTTTCAATAGCATACCTGAGCATGGTTCTCGGCATAGTTTTATAGTGCTTTCTCAGGAATTTCTCTTCTTCTGCTTGGCTTACTCTCTTGCCCACTTCTCGTAACATCCAGCCAACTGCTTTCTGTATCAGGTCATGTTTGTCATTAACTAATATTTCTGCAATTGCAAGGGCATCTTTGGTTTCCTTATTAGCTATGAACTCAAAGGTTGCAAGCATTGAGATTCTTTTCTCCCAGATGCTGTTTGACTTTGCAAGCTTATGAAGAATGTTTCTGTCCTTATCCAGCAGATAATTACCAACAATATTAGGTGCAGACAAGTCAATCAAGTCCCAGTTGTTAATATTATTAGTATTTTTCAAGTACAACTCGAAGATTTGCTTCTTTTCATCCTCCTCTGCTCGGTCAAATTCCTGCATCATTATAAGCAGAGCAATAAGTCTATGCTCATGGATTTTGCTGTTAAGCAGTTGTTGTATGCTAGCAAAGCTTAATTCTTTGTACTTTTTGGCAACACTCCTTTGAACAGGAACTTTGATGCCAAGAAAAACATCTCCTTCGCCATACTCTCCTTTGCCAGTCTTGAAGAAGCGTTGGAGAAGGATTGCTTGCTTTGGATTTGCCAACTGTTCAATATCTCTTTTTATCTCTTTAAGGCTCATCATTTCTAAGATTTGATTCCTGAATTTAAATTTAATTGTTAGCACTGGACATGTCGACGTGAAGCTTATAAATGCTCGTTCTTTCGTTAATTTATGCTTTCATCTGATCCTAGCGGGATGAAACCAAAATTAACTCCAGAACTCGCAGAAATAGTCGCTATAATCACTGGCGATGGTCATTTGCAGATTAAGCAATGGAGATATTTGGTTTCTTTTTATTCAAAAGATTTGGAAGACATAAATAGAGTTAATGACTTGTTCAAGAAAGTTTTTGATATTGAAGGTCGTATTTACGAGGATAATAGCCATAGCAAAAAAACAAGAGGAAGCACTTTAAGATACAAACTATTCTTTATTTCCAAACCAGTAACTTTGCTTCTTCATGAACTTGGTGTTACTAAAGGAAATAAGACTAACACTTCGTTTCAGGTTCCAGAATGGATTTTAGGCTCATCTAACTTAGTCAAAGGTGCTTATCTTAGAGGAATTTTTGATTGCGAAGGCTATGTTTGCTGTTCAAGGTTAAAAACTGGCAAAACTCGTTGGCAAATCAGCATAAAAATGTGTAAAAATGAGATATTATTAAGTAATGGTTTGCTTTTTATGAACCAATTAAGAGAATTGTTGTTTTCTTTTGATATTAAATGTTCTCCTGTAAGAGCTGCGAAGGAAAACATAAGAAAGGATGGTTCTCAAAGCATGTCCATGCGTTTCGACATAGAGAAATCTTCTTTCAGAAACTTTTATAAATATGTCGGGTTTCACATTAAAGAGAAGCAGGTTAGGATTTTATCTGCTTTAAATCAAAATTAGTTTAATTTTTTTTATATCAAATTTTGCATTTGCACCGATCGCCAAGCGGCTAAGGCACAAGGCTGCAACCCTTGTATTCGGGAGTTCGAGTCTCCCTCGGTGCTTAGGTTCTAAAAAATGGCAAAGAAACTATTAATCAAAAAGGAGAAAAAGGCTTTTGTAGAGGATTTGAATAGGGAAGTCACTATTTCTGACTTTGAGAAGCACTATATTAATGATAACCAGGATTTCTCGAATAAGTACGGCACAATAAATAAGAAAGAGCTTGCCAAGAAATCAGGCTCAAAAGTAAAGATGGGAACTCACGAATTCATCATCCTTGACCCTGTCTTTCTTGACCATTACAAGCAGATAAAGAGAGGAGCCCAGATAATCACCCTGAAGGACATTGGAGCGATAATAGCTCGCACAGGAATTAACAAGAACTCAATCATACTGGATGCTGGCAGTGGCTCAGGAGCGCTTGCTTGCTTCATGGGAATGATTGCCAAGCAGGTTATAAGCTATGATCTTGACAAGAGAAGCCTTGAAATAGCAAGAGGCAATGTTGAATTATTAGAAGCAAAGAATATCCTGATTAAGGAAGGAGATATTTATGATTATAATAAGATTAATGAGAAGAATGTTGACGTGTTTGTGCTTGACGTCCCAGAGCCATGGAAAGCAATGAAGACAGCAGAGAAAGTTCTCAGGACAGGAGGATTCCTTGCAGTTTATATTCCTAATATCAGCCAGGTGCAAGAGTTTGTCAAAGCCCTGCCAGAGGAGTTCTTGCTCGAAAAGACAATTGAGATCATTGAGAGGGAATGGGCTGTTGATGAGAAGAGAACAAGGCCTGTTACTAAAGACTTTGGGCATACCGGATTCTTGACGTTTGCGAGGAAATTGATATAGGAGCAAATTTGGGAGGGAGTCGAAAATGAAAAAAGAACTCCGTGTCATCGGCATTGATGATGCTCCTTTTGACAAGTTTGATCCTTTGCAGAAGTATGTTCTTGTGGTCGGCACAATTTTCAGGGGCGGCAGCTTTCTGGATGGAATGCTCTCCACTCATGTTGAAAAGGATGGCGAGGATTCTACGTTCAGGATTGTTGAGATGATTAATAATTGCAAGTTCAAGCCCCAGCTCCAGGCAATCTTTCTTGGCGGAATTGCTGTTGCTGGTTTTAATGTGATTAATCCTATTACTTTGAACAAAGAGACAGGCATCCCTGTGGTTGTTGTCATAAGAGATTACCCTGATTTTAAGAAGATGTTTTCTGCCCTTGAAAAGATTGGCATGAAAAATAAGATTAGCATTATTGAAAAATTGCCAAAGCCTAGCAAGGTTAATAAAATTTACATTCAGAATATTGGCATTAGCAGGAAAGATTGCCTTAAGTTGTTAAACATCACTTGCACTCATTCTAATATTCCAGAGCCTTTGCGAGTAGCTCACCTAATCGCGGCTGGTATTTCTGATGGTGAAAGCAGAGGAAGAGCCTAGGAAGAAGAAGATTAGGCTCATAATTAGCGTGTGAAAGAACATTTGTCTTGCATAATCATTGAAAAAACCCTCTGGAAAGAGCTTTATGAGCAAATAATCCGCAGGGAAAGTGTAGTTGCCCTGCGGGAATAAGAGCTTGTGAAAGCCTTCGAAGAAACTAGGAAAGTTAAGGCTGATAATAAATAAGATTACTAAAACGGCAAATGTGCTTATAGAGCCGTAAACAAATATTCTTTTAAGGCTTGGCCTGAAATCTTTTAATCTGCTCAGGCGTATAATAGCGCCTATTAATAGTATAAGGCTGGCAATGCCTATTATCTTAACCCAATGAATAATCTGCCTGACATCTGCCAGGTGAGTTTTTTCCTCTGGTGCAAAGGCGTTGAGTTCCTGCACAGTCTCTATTTCAGTACTTTCACTAGTTAAGTAATTAATTAAATAGTCAACTGTCTTCTGGACTCCTATTGTTCCGAGCTCATCATACTGGCCGTACTTCTTGAATTCCTTGTTATAAAAGCTCCTGTTAAAGAACACCATGAAGAAGCTGGCAGAGAAGATGATTAAGACTAAGAATATTATTGAGGCTATTACAAGGATTTTCTGCTCATGGAATTGTTTTTTCTTCTTTTTTTTCATCCTTTCCTAAGTAAGTGCTTCTGGTTTTAAAATCCTTCTTTTTACTTAGTAACTACTTCTTGGTAGCTACAAAATCAAAACATTTATAAATAAGTCCATCCATATATGTATAAATTATACATGGGGGATTTATCTTGAGCAAGCAGTTTGTTATAACCAAGAAAGTTGCCAAGCACGGCTCGCAATCCATCATAGTAATACCAAGGATTCTAGAGCAGCACCTTAAACCAAGAACTGTTGTCAAGCTCACCATAGACGTGGTAGAGGAGGTGGGTGCATGATGAATCCGGCAAGAGCAGTTTCTTTTAGGGGAGATTCTAGCAGAACTATCGGTTCGCATGAGAAGCCAACTCCGAGTCCTGACTTGGAAGGCATTGTCAAGTCTGAAAGATATTTCCTTGTCAGGCAGATAGGAAGAGGAGTTTCTTCTAAGGTTTATCTGGGGTATGATAATGAACTAGAGCAGCAGGTAGCTATCAAAGTAATTGACCCAAATGAGAGAGGAATCGAAATCCTCCAGTACAGGGAGCTCACAGAAGAGGACCTTGCCAGAAAAGAAGGAGGTCAGATCGTTGATGGATGCGCACACCTGGTCCCAAGGAGAGTGGAGAAGGATGATGCTGGAAAAAAAATCATTATCATGCCTCCTTATGAAACTGATTTAGGCCAGATAATCAGAGAGGTGGCAAAGAGCAGGAAAAAAAGAGTTCAGGAGAACAAGCAGCTAAAGCTAAAAGAAAAGATTCTTGGTTCCGGCCTTACAATTAATGAAGCTCTTGATTTTGCAGAGCAAATGCTTCAGGGAGTTTTTGAATATCATACTCACGAGGTGTATAATAAGCCTCACGGAGATGTTAAGCCGGAAAACTATGTTTTCAAGAACGGAAGGCTGGCTTTAACTGATTTTGGCGCTTCTACCTATGAAATATTTGATTCCAGATTTCAGCAGGGAGGGCCGCGTGACGACGTAGGCAATCTTTTTGTGCGTTCACCCAGGCTTTTCTTCAAGGGGCAGCGCCCGACAAAAGCATCAGACATGTTCAGTTTTGCAAGCAGCTTTTATGAGCTGCTTACAGGCAAGCCAATCATGAATGATGAAATCAATGCGGCGTATGAAAAGAACGGTGTTGACGGAGTGAAAGGTTTTATGCAGCAATTTTATAAGCTTTATGATGACAATGATTTACTTAGGAATTATCTTTTCATGAATGATTTCTTCCAGAGCAAGTTGGAGAATGATAATATTCCTGTTGAATTCAGAGAATTCTTTATGAAAAGCTTTGAGGGAGATTATCGTGACGCCACTGAAGCATTAAAGGAATTTAATGAAGCACTAGTGGGATATAAGACTAATCAGATTAAAAAGGAGGGAGCCGCAGAGTATAAGGCAAAGCTCAAAGACAGGATTAAGAAGTGGGGGCTTGGAGCTGCAGGCGTTGGTGCTGGGCTAGTAGCTCTTGCCTGGATAGGTTTTATTTCACCGACTCCTGATTATACTGTGAAAGATGATACTATTTCCAGAGTCTCATATAGAGCTCCCAATACAAGCAATGTAACTTTTGAAGTTGATCATGTTTATGAGGATGATGCACAAGGCCTTAAGAAGGGAACGCCACAGGAAAAGAAAAGTTTCAAGAGCAACAGATCTCCTTCTGTCAAGGTATTCAGGCATGCTGATTCTGACTCGGTTCTTAACAAAATTTATGATGCCTGGACTGACACGGGCTTTGAATTTAAGGATAAACCGGAAAATGCACAATTCTTTAACAAAAGACATTTTAATGGGATTATGGAGCCAAGAGACCTTCCTGATAGGTTTTACACATTAAGTCCTCAATCAGCAGGCGTAGGCGTAAGTTACTATGATATACAGATTAAAGAAATCATGAAATATTCTCTTGCTAATTCCGCAATTGATGAGAATGCTTTTGACCTGGAGAATTTCGTAACTGAGACTTACGTAGGATCCAACACTTTCCGAAAGCTACTTGAGTATTCTGGCAGCAATAAGTTTGATGATTATATCCTTGCTAAAGACAGAAAAGGGAAATATGTTGTTTCAGAGCCTGAAAGGAATTTTATCAAGAGGGCGATTTATAATATTTCACATTCACTTTCAGACATCACCCGAGTAAGTCATCCAGATACTCGCTCAAAACAGGACTAATTCCTATTTGTATCAGCCTGAATAGTTCTCTAATATGCGCTAGAATAACAGCTTCTTTTCCTTTTGCCTGCTCAATATACTCATAGCATTTTCCAAACTGGTATTTTTGCTTTAGCTCATTTATTTTGTGTATTGCATTAATGTCTTTCTTGTAATATGCATCATAGTGATATTGGAGATATTCTTCCAGGTTTCCCAGGAGCTCATTTATTCTCTTGCTCGACTTAACCTTGTTTTTTACTGCATAAACATAAAGATAATAATATGCATGCTCTATGTGCATTAGCAGGGTTAATAGCTCCCAATCTGTAAGCGGATATTTTGTTTCATGCTTTTCCTTGGCTATTATCCTCTTGCAGAAAAGCACAAACTTGTCCTGCTGCGCCTTGAACTCTTCAATTGTCTTCAAGCTTTCAAGCTTGTCATTCTTGAAATCATTGGTTATTACTCGCTGAGTTTCCCTTGTTATCTGGTAAATCCTCTTGACAAGCACATCATACTTTTCCTCTGTAGGCTCTGATATGTTTTCCAGGATGCAGGCTGTTTTTTCTGTTTCTGTTATCTCAAACCCGAGCAACAGGTCTTTGGTTATTTGCCTTATCTTCTCGCAGGCCTCCTCATCAGCATTTCTTATGCTTATCTTGTCAAAACCTCTCCTGTACAAATGGGTGAGCATGTTCCTGAGGTTTTGCTTATTGTTGGGTGTGATTTCTATTGTTATTTCTTTTTTGGTGCTCACAGCTGTACTAATTATTAGGGAGGTTCCTGTTTCTTTAACATCAATCTGGTCTCCTGACTTAAGCCCCTTGCTGTCTGCCCATTTCTTCGGCAGGTATATGGTGAACCCGCCCCCTCCTTGCTTTATGAGCTTTCTCTTCATACGATTCTAGGAAGCCAAGCTTGTTTTTAAATTTTTCTAATTTGATATCACTGATATTATTAATATCAGTTAAATATTAATCTAATAGTGTACCATTCACCTATCAGTAGTAGTGAAAACTGAGAGGTTGATACAAATGAAGGGGGATAATATAATAATTGGCATAGTAGCAAGCTTAATCATAGCCTTGCTGATAATAAGCGGATGTTCTACACAGACAGGAAAGGCCATCAGAGGAAATGAAGATAATATTGTTAAGATAGGCGTTATAGTCCCATTAACAGGTGATGCTTCTCAATTTGGAGAAGCTTATACTAAAGCAGTCAAGATAGTTGAGAAAGAATATGCTGACAAAAATACTTATTTCACATACAAATTCATATTTGAAGATGACCAGCTCGAAAATGCAAAGACAGTAACAGCTTTTCACAAGCTTAATGATATTGACGGTATAAATGCACTTGTTACTTTTAGCTCTGGAACCAGCAATGCTATTGCTCCATTGGCAGAGCAAAGCAAGATTGTAACATGCGGAGCAGTGAGTGATCCTAATGTTGTAAAAGACAAGAAATATATTTTTAAGCACTGGGTTACGCCAGAAGTAGAAGCTGCAAAATATGTTGAGGAGGCAAAGTCAAGAGGATTTAAGACAATAGGAATTATAATTACCAATCAGCAAGGAATTGTAGTGACAGCTGAGGCAGTGAAAAAAGCTGCTCAAGGAATGGTCATATTTGAGGATGTTGTTGAACCGACAATAGATGATTTTAGAACAGTAATTCTTAAAGCTCAGTCGAGCAATCCAGATACTATTCTTGTACAATTATTTCCTGGTCAGCTTTCTGGTTTTATGCGCCAAGCACAAGAATTAGGCTACAAAGGAGATATTTCCAGTGTCGAAAGTTTTGAGTTTGAGCAGGACGCTCTTCCTTATCTCGAGGGAAAATGGTATGTGAATTCTGGAGATGCTGCTGGAGCCTTTAAACAAGAATACGAAGCAGAATTCAACAGCAATCCATTGTATGCGTCTGGTAATGCCTATGATTGCATGAAATTACTGATTCAGTCATATGAATTTGCCAAGTCCAAGAATCCTGATAGTATAGTTGAACAATTGCACCAGGTCAAAGACTATGAAGGAGCAATGGGAACACTCTACGTAGATTCTAGCAATAGCATCCAGAGCGAAGCAGCTGTCAAGGAAATAAGAAACGGACAGTTTGTAGTTGTGGATGACAAGGAGGGATGAAAGATGAAAAACACAAAATATGTTATCGTATTGTTTTTGGTTATTAGCTTTGTTTTCTTGATTGGCTGCGCACAGACAGCTAATACTGTAAAGGAACAAGCTAAAGAGCCGATTAAGATAGGCTTTATTGCGCCCCTTAGCGGCCCTGCTGCTTCTTGGGGAGAGACAGAGCTTGACTCTGTGAAAATGGCTGTTGATGAGATTAATTCCAAGGGAGGAGTGATTGGCAGGAATTTTGAAATAATTGCAGAAGATGGCAAGTGCACTGGCAAGGACGCTACAACAGCAGCGCAGAAATTAGTGAATATTGATGGAGTAAAAATCATTCTTGGCGGAACTTGCAGCTCAGAAACCTTGGCAATAGGCCCAATCACAGAAGCTGGAAAGGTTATTGTGATGACAGGTATATCTTCAAATCCTCAGATTAGTGATTTGGGAGAATATATTTTCAGGTTAACACCTACTGACGAGGATTTTTTCAGGCCAGAAGCAAGATATTATCATGATGTTCTTGGCTACAAGAAAGTCAGCTTGATGCTTGAGAATACTGATTACTGTCTCTCTGGAAAAGATGCTTTTGTTGATGAATTCAGGAAGTTAGGAGGAGAAGTTGATATCCAGATTGTTAATCCTGATGAGAAAGATTACAGAACTTATATCACCAAGATGAAAACCAAGAATCCTGAAGCAGTAGTGCTCTTACCGCAATCAGCGCTCACAGGAGGACTGATGGCAAAGCAAGTCAGAGAAATCTGGTCAGATATTATGATTCTCGGCAGCTACAGCATGGAAAGCAAGGAATGCATAGAAGCAGCTGCAGGAGCAATGGAAGGCTCATATATTTTCAGCATAGCCTCAGATGTTCCAACAGCAAGAGAAGTGAATAACAGGTACAAGGCGACTTATGGGAAAGATGCAATGGATCCGTTCTTGTGTGCTCAAGGCTGGGACAGGACTTTCATAGCAAAACAGGCAATTGAGTATTGCCAGGGATTAGACACTGAATGCATGAAAAACTACATCTACAGCACAGAATTTGACTTGAGCCTTGGAAAATACACTTTCAACTCAGAAGGAGACATAAAAGTGTTCTATGTAGGAGTTTACCACGTAGAGAACGGCACAAGTGTGCCCATAGAGCCATACAGGAAGATAGTGAAGGAATGATTAGATAAGATGATAATAGGGGGATTAATATGAAAGAAGAAATTTTTAAAATACCTAATGAAGGATTTACTGAAGTTAAAGAATTTTGCAATGCTAATGTGAATTATGCTTTGGCTGATTGCCAAAATAATGGCATGCGTGCTTTGTTCATTCCTGAAATTGTTGATGCAAGGATTGCTTTGCCCACATCATCCAAAATCTGGCAACTTTGGTACTGTGCTCCTAGCGTCAGCGTTATTGGCAGAACCAAATTCGACCGTAAAGTAGTGGTTTATGCCCATGTTCAGAATTATTTTTGCAACCCAGAGCACGTCAAGGACTCGAAGAGCAGAGTCCATGATGAGTTTCTGAAGCTTCTTGACATGGAAGATAATAAGAAAGTTTTTGTTGTTGATTATGATGCCTTTAGAACTACTGATGCTAATGGGTTAATTGATACTAGTAAGGCTTTAAAGCATTTGCCGACAATCGCTTTTCTTGGAGGAAAAGAAAGAACTGAAGCATATATTGCGAAGCATGAGGATGCTATTGGTAAAAAGATTGGTTTTTGGCATTATCGTGATTCTGATGATATACATCATGGACGCTTTCTCATGTTAGGCACTGGCTGTAGCCTCACTCCTCCTTCTGGAGACACATTTTTAGGTAATGTCTTTTGGAGTTTCCTGGGTGTTCGGGACAAGCCAGAAGACGCGAGGATAATATCATCACCGAGCTTGGAGCAGATAATGAAGGTTAGCAGCAAGTATATTGCTCCTGCTGACATTAAAGAAGCTGAAAAGGAAATTGGAGCTTTGTATAAATGATGAGGCACTAAGATGGCAAATGAAAAATACTTTTTGATTATAATATCATTGATATTTGTAATCTTCTTATTCACAGGCATTCGCATGGCAGGTGATGCTGCCAGGGAAAACAAGATTAATGAGCCTGTTAGGATTGGTTTTATTGGTCCGCTCAGTGGCGAGCTTGCTTCCTGGGGAGTAAATGAGAAAGAAGGAGTTGAACTTGCTGTAAAAAGCATTAATGATGCTGGCGGCATAAATGGAAGATTAATAGAAGTTATTTATGAAGATGGCAAGTGTGACCCAAAAACTGCTGCAACAGCTGCTCAGAAACTGATTAATATTGATAAGGTTAAGTTCATTATCGGAGAAACTTGTTCTTCTGCCACTCTGGCAGTGGCGCCCATTGCAGAGCAGAATAAAATAATTTTGATAAGCCCAACTTCTGGCGCTGATTCAATAAGCCAGGCAGGAGATTTTATCTTCAGAGTGTTCATTCCTAACAAAGCTTATGGGAAAGCAGGAGCAAAGATTATTGAGGACAAATTTGGAAGTAAAGCTGTTGCTGTTCTATACATTCAGAATGATGCAGGAGTAAGTGTTAAAGATGATTTTATTAATAATTATAATGGGAAAATAGTGCTTTCTGAAGGCTATGCCCCTGATACAAAGGATTTCAAAACTTTATTGTTAAAAGTGAAGGAAGCAAATCCTGAGCTGGTTTATCTTGCAGGATATTATCCTGATGGAGGCTTAATATTAAAGCAGGCAAAAGAGCTTGATATAAAAGCGCAATTTTTTGGATGCAGTGATGCTTATGACAGCCCTGAATTATTGCAAATAGCAGGGGATTCTGCTGAAGGGTTCATGTTTATTACTGCTGGTGCCAAGTCAGGCCCTGGTTTCAAGGATTTTGAGAGCAAGTTCAAGGCAAAGTATGGCAAAGAACCTCCTTTATTCTCAGATTTTGCATATGATATCGCAAACATGCTTGCTCAGGCAATAAAATCCAAAGGTTATGATGCAGAAAAAGTAAAAGATTATCTTTACCAGCTGAAAAATTATCAGGGGGCATCTAATATTATTAATTTTGATAAAAATGGAGATCTAGTAAGTTCTGACATGGTAATGAAAATAGTTCAAAACAGCACGATAAAAGATTACGCTGTTGTTAAAGGTGAATACGAAAGTGAAAAACCTGAAAAACAAACTATAAAGATAGGCTCGATTATTCCTTTAACAGGTGGTGGCGCTGTCTACGGAGAATGGACTAAGAAAGGCTTTGACCTGGCTGTTAAGCAAATCAATGCTTTACCAGATTATCCTTATCATTTAGAGCTTGGATATGAGGATGATGAAGGAACTCCAAAAGGAGCTGTTAGTGCTTTTCAAAAGATAATTAATGAATATAATACTTCTATAGTCATTGGCTTTCCTTTGAGCAAGGAAGCTATTAGCGTTCTTCCACTTGCAGAAGAAAGCAATGTTGTGCTTGTTAGTTCAGGTGCTTCTTCAGATTCTTTAAGAATTGCTGGTGACAATTTTTTTAGGCTGAGAGAATCAGGAAGCCTTCACGGCATAGCAACTGCAGAATACCTAATAGGCAAAGGAATAAGGGATAATTTAGGAGTTCTTTATGTTAATGCAGAGAACGGCATAACCTATTATGATTCTTTTAAGACAAGATTTGAGGAATTAGGGGGAAAAATAGCATTTGCAGAAGCATATGAGGAGGGAGAAACTGATTTCAAGACTTACCTGATCAAGGCAAAAGACAAAGGAGTCAAGACTCTTTACATTCCTGGCGTAGTGGCTGATATTGGCATTATGATGAAACAAGCAAAAGAACTGGGCTTGAGCATGCAATTCTATTCAACGCCTGGAGCAGAAAGCTCCAAGCTTATTGAAATAGCAGGTGAAGCAGCAGAAGGATTAATCTACACTTATCCTATCTTTAATCCAGAGTCATTTGAGCCCGTGGTAAAGGATTTTGTGCAGAACTATGAACAAGAATATGGTAAGACTCCTGAATTTATAGCTGCAAATTCCTATGATGTGATTAAGATACTGGCTCAGGTTTTCAAGACTAATGGGATTTCTTCTGAGCAAATAAAGAACGGATTATACGCAGTGAAGAATTATACAGGAGCATCAGGAAGATTAAGCATTGATGAATACGGAGATGTAATCAAGCCAATAGGATTCAAGACAGTAAAAGACGGCAAGTTTGTTGTTTTTGATAATTAAAAGATAATAGGGGGATTAATATGACTAATTTTAATTTAGAGAAGCTTGTTAACATTCCTTGTCCTCTTGACAAGGCTTATGCTCAGCTGGTTCCTGGTTCTATTCAGACTGCTAGTCAGATTCAGCGACAGAGATTAAGGGATGAAAGCCTTAGGGATGAGTCGTTTATTACTGGCGATGGCTGTGTTTATAATGTTGAGAATGGCAAGGCTGTTCTTTATCTCACTAACACTGCCTTGAATCCTGTTCTTAAGAGAGATAATATTGCTGATGCAGTAAGCCAGATAAGGCAGAATGGCAACTACAAAGTAAAAGCTGATGATTTTTCTTTGATACAAAGGGAAGCTGCTAAAAAGAATGGCGGTGCTAAGCTTTATGCTTTGTCAGACTTAGGTTTGACTAAGTATGATAGTGAATGGAGCTTTTTTGAGATAGACACTAAAAAGCATGATAAGCTTAATAAGTCTCAGAGGGCTTTGGCAAAGCAGGTTCATGGCAAGGGAAAACAATTCGGGAAAAAAATGGAAATGTTGAGCGAAGCAGGCATAGGTAATACAAGAATTTATGTCCTGAATCCTGAATACGTTCAAAATGCGACAAAAGATGGTCCTGTGGCGCGTGTTGGCTGGCTCAGCAACTTCAGCGGCAGCAGCAGCTTCAGTGCCTGCGGCAGGGGCATCGACTACTATAACCGCGTTCGTGGGGTACGTCGTGATTCAGTCGCCGAAGGCGATGCCGCAAAAATAATGCGAGTTCCGAGCCCAAAACAAGTTTTAGAGCTTTCAAAAGATTATATTCCAAAAATTGCCAGAAAAGAGTTTGAGCAGAAGTTAATGGCTTTATATAAATAAAAACTCAGGGTAAATATCTATGACCGCCAACCTCTTTAACAGCAACGACCTGGAAGGAATTCTTTCTGAAATAACTGACAATTTTATTGATTTTTATGTTAAGCCTGTTAAGAATGCTTCTAAGGCTATTAAGGAATTTGTTTTTAATCCTAAGGCTTATGGCTGGGGTGCTCTTTATGGCTTGGGTTTTGGAGCTTATAATTTTATATTAAATAATGACAAAGAGTTCTTGGTTAAGGCTGGCTCTTCTGCTTTCAGGTTTGCTTCAAGTGTTTTTTTAGGAAGGCAGGCTTTAAGGGCAGGCCAGTTAATTGCCAAGAAAATCAAGAATCCCTTTATTGCTTACCCTGTTGCCACGATTCTTCCTTGTACTATTTACGCAACAGTTGTTTACGGCACCATGAGCCTTATGGGTGCTGATAATCTTACTCCTCTGATAATTGCAGATGCTATAGCAACTCCGCCTCTCATGTTTCCTCCTCTTTATTTTGAGAGGAATAATATTGAGCTTCATCCTGTCAGGAATGCTTTTATTTATGTCAAGAAAAAACTGGGGCGAGTGCAGTGATTATCAAAAGCTTTAAATAAATTCTTATCAAGAGGTGTTATTAATGAGTGTTTTTGTCCAGCTTTTAATCAATGGAATAATTGCAGGCTCTATTTATGCTTTGATAGCTTCTGGTTTCAGTTTAATCTATTCTGTTGCCAAGTTCATGCACTTTGCCCACGGAGCTGTTGTTACTGTGTCTGCTTTTTTCCTTTTCTTTCTTGCCAGTATGCTTAAGCTTCCTTTTGCTTTATCAGCAGTCTTGACTGTTATTTTTGCTGCCTTGCTAGGCTTATTAACCAATCTTCTCTGCTATAAGCCTTTGAGGCAAAGAAAAGCTACTAATGCTGTTCTCCTTATTGCCAGCCTTGCCCTAACAATATTTTTCCAGTCCTTAATGATTGCTTTGTTCGGAGCTGATATTAAGACTGTTAGGCACGGTCAGATTAGTGTTGGCATTAATGTTCTCGGAGGCATTATCACGAAACTGCAAATAATTATTGTTATAGTATCCATAGTTCTCCTTGTATTATTGTGGTTCTTTATGAAAAAGACGAGGTTAGGTAAAGCTATGAGAGCAGTGGCTGACAATAAAGAAGTTGCTCAGACTGTTGGCATTAACCCTGAAAAAATCTATAATTACACTTTTATTATTGGCAGCGCTGTTGCTGGCATAGCAGCTATCCTTATTGCTCTTGAGCAGAACATTGAGCCTAACATGGGCTTCAGCTTGATAATCAAGGGCTTTACTGGCTCGATTATTGGTGGCATTAGCAGTGTTCCTGGCTCAATCTTCGGCTCTTACTTGTTAGGCCTTGTTGAGAATTTTGGCATTTGGTATCTGCCTTCTGGTTATAAGGATGCAATTGCTTTCTTCTTGTTATTCATCTTTTTATTATTCAGGCCTCAAGGGATTCTTGGTATTAAGAGAGGGGTAGCTACGAAATGATATTGCCAAATATTGATTGGGCAAACCAAAATTTCAGAGAGGTGAAATTTTGATTGAAGCTTACCTTATTCACTTATTAATCCTTATCTGCATTTACATAGTATTGGCTGTAAGCCTTGACTTAGCTGTTGGTTTTACTGGCATGCTTAATATGGGTCATGTTGCTTTCTTTGGCATAGGAGCTTATGCTTCTGCTCTTCTGACAATGGCAGGACTTCCTTACTGGGTTGGCTTATTAGCAGGAGCAATCCTTGCAGCAATAGCGGGCTTTGTCCTCTCATTGCCCACCTCAAAACTTAGAGGAGATTACCTTGCGCTAGCAACCCTGGGCTTTGCTTTTATTGTTGAAAGCTTTATGAAGAACTGGACTTCTCTGACAAGAGGGCCTTTAGGTATTCCTGGCATCCCAAGGCCTAGCTTTTTTGGAATAGTTGTTAGCACCCAGGCAGGTTATCTTATATTTAGCTTTGTATTAATGATAATCTCTGTCTTAATCATATCAAGGATTGAAGGCAGCCCTTTTGGCAGGTTATTAGAGGCTGTTCGTGATGATGAAACAGCTGCTAAGACTCTTGGAGAAAATGTTGGTAAGATAAAGGCTATTGGCCTGACTGTTTCTGCTTTTTTTGCAGGAATAGCAGGAAGCATGTATGCTCATTATATTAGCTTCATAGATCCAACTACTTTCAGCTTATTAGAAGTAATCCTGCTTTTCAGCATCATAATTGTTGGCGGGCTTGGCAGCAGCAAAGGAGCAATTATTGGCACAATAATCATCATAATCTTGCCAGAACCTTTAAGATTTATAGGTTTCCCAAGCTCAATTATAGGCCCTGCTAGGCAGATACTATACTCATTAATCCTTTTATTAATTATTTATTTCAAGCCCAAAGGCTTGTTTGGAAGAGTAGAGCTAGGTGAACACTGATGAGTAATTATCCTGATACAATACTTGAGCTCAAGAATGTTTCAAAATATTTTGGAGGAGTAAAAGCTCTCGACAAATGCTCGTTTTATGTAAAGAAAGGAATAATTACAAGCATCATAGGGCCTAATGGTGCTGGCAAAACAACAGCTTTTAACATAATAGCAGGGCTTATGAGAGCTGATGAAGGAAAAATAATCTTTCTAGGGCAAGACCTCAGTAACAAACCAACTCACATAATAGCGAGGATGGGCCTTGCAAGGACCTTTCAGCAAGTAAGATTATTTAATAATCTTAGTATTGAAGAAAACCTTTTAGTTGCTCTCGACCTTCCTGGAGAAAGATTTCACAAATGCTTTTTTTACACAAGAAAAAGCGGACCTTACAAGAAGAAGGTTGATGAAATCCTTGCACTCGTTGGCTTGAGCAAGCCATTAACAACCCTTGCTTCAGAATTATCCTATGGGCAGAAAAGATTATTAGAGCTGGCAAGGGCCCTTATGATGGATTACTCATTATTAATGCTTGATGAGCCAACAGCAGGAGTAAACCCTGCTCTGAGAAACAAGCTTAAAATCCTGTTAAGAAAGCTCAGACATCAAGGCAAAACAATACTATTAATCGAGCATGACATGGACTTTGTGATGAGCCTTTCTGATGAAGTAATAGTGCTAGACGCAGGAACTAAGCTAATCGCTGGAAAGCCAGAGCTTGTTAGAAAGGATAAGAAAGTGCTGGAGGCATACCTGGGGAAATGATACTTAAAATTAAAGGCTTGGAAGCAGGGTACGGCAAGTTCTCAGTTCTGGAAGGCGTAAGTATGAAAGTAGCTTCTGATGAGATTATAGCGCTTATCGGTCCTAACGGCGCTGGCAAAAGCACTGTGCTTAAATCTGTTTTTGGCTTAACAACCAAATATGCAGGCAAAATAATTTATAGGGATAAGGACATTACCCGCCTCAGAACAGATGAGCTCATAGCACTTGGCATAAGCTATGTCCCACAAGGCAGACAGGTTTTTTTTTCTATGACTGTAAAAGAAAACCTGGAGATGGGTGCTTTCATTACAAATGATAAGCAGGTTGTGCAGAAAAAGATGAATGAGGTATTTGAGAAGTTCCCTGTGCTGAAAGAGAAACAGCATGATTATGCTTTTAGCCTTAGCGGAGGACAGCAGCAAATGCTAGCTATGGGAAGAGCCTTAATGCAAGACCCTCAACTGTTACTGCTTGACGAGCCAAGCCTTGGATTGTCTCCAAAGATGATGAAGGAAGTATTCGAGAAGATAATAGAGATAAACAAGGAGGGGACAGCAGTCCTTATTGTCGAGCAGAATGCAAGGCAAGCAATGAGCATAGCTCATAGAACCTATGTCCTTGAGGATGGGAAAATAGCACTGACTGGCGGAAAAGAAATCGTCAAAAACCCCAAGATAAAGAAGATATACTTAGGAGGGAGATGAGTTCTGGCAAAGCTAATAAAAAAACAAAAAAATGTGTTAGAATTATATTTAAGAAAATAAGCTTTCTAATCAATTAGAAAGAAAATTGATAAACCTTTCTAATGCGGTGGAAAACTGCACGTGGCATTGAATAAATAGAACTTTATGCCCCGACGTATCATCTGGCAATGGAAAGTATTCGCTGAAAGTCTCCATTGATAATGGAAACATTTATACATATTATGCCTGACTTAATAGTAACATAATGCAAAAATTTATAAACTAATTTGCATCACGATGCTTATGTTGATACGAGACATACTTGAATTGCAGAAGAGAGAAATCGATTCTCTCCTAAAAGAGAGATACATAGAGAGATTAGAGCCTAAGTTAGATATAACTAATACAGTAATCAAAGTGATTATCGGTCCGAGGAGGGCAGGAAAATCTTTTTTTAGCATTTTTGCCCTAAGCAAAAATAATCATTTCGGATACATTAATTTTGATGATGAAGAATTAACCAGGATTGAAGATTACAATGAATTAATTTCGGCTATGAATTCAGTTTATGGAAATCCTAAAGTCTTATTTCTTGATGAAATACAAAACTTGCCCAGATGGGAACTTTTTGTTAATCGTCTCCAGAGACAAGGATTTTCCTTAGTATTAACTGGCAGCAATTCGCACCTTTTAAGCACAGAATTAGCGACACATTTAACAGGAAGGCACTTTCAAATAACAGTCTTTCCATTTTCATTTAAAGAGTATCTAAATTTTGATAAGAAAAACCTGACTACTGCAGAAACTAAAGAGAAACTGAATGATTATCTGCTCTCTGGAGGCTATCCGGAACCATTGCTTAAAAAAATAAATTATAAAGAGTATCTTGCAACTCTCCTAAATTCCATACTGTTTAAAGACATAGTGAAAAGGCATAAGGTAAGATTTGCCCAAGCCATAAGCGATTTATCCGAACAATTACTATCAACTATCACTAATGAATATTCCTATAATTCGCTTAGCAAGATTTCTAAAATAAAAAGCACGCACACCATTGAAAAATACCTTGGATATCTCGAAGAATCATTCATATTTTTCAGCGTGAGAAGATTCTCATATAAGATGAAAGAACAAATATCCTCTATAAAGAAAATATACTGTATTGATAACGGCTTTATTCATGCAAAAGCATTTAAGTTAAGCCAGAACATCGGAAAATTATACGAAAATGTTGTGGCCATAGAATTAAAAAAGCAAGAGCTGAATAATAAAATAACTTTTTATTACTGGAAAAACCAGCAACAAGAAGAAGTGGATTTTGTTGTTAAAGAAGGAATAAAAATAACCCGGCTTATACAAGTATGCTACAATCTGGAAGATGCGGAAACCAAAAATCGCGAAGTCAGAGCATTAATAAAAGCTGGGAATGAATTAAAATGCAAAAATCTCCTCGTTATAACCTCTGATAAGGAAGGTGAAGAAGAACTGGAATGGTTCGGAATAAAAGCCAAAATCAGATACACCCCGCTATGGAAATGGCTGCTTGAAAAATAAATGATTACAATATGCTCTTAATAACCTCTCTTAAGGCAGAATATCACTATTTCTTCACAAAATCCGGAAATAAGGAAGATTTATCTAGGAGGGAGATAGTTATCACGCATAGTACGGCTTCCTACTCCTCTTCTTATTATCTTTCTAGCTTGTTAATCCTAGGCCTCTTGCATATTTGCCATGCGCCTTCAAGTATCTTCTTGCAAAATAATTTAAAAACCCTTCCTCATCCTTTTGCAGTGCTTTGTAGTATGCTTTCCTTTTCTTATACTCAATTATGAGCATTGGATAACCTGCATTCCAAAGTGTGTGATTTATTATAAGCCTTCCTATTCGTCCATTGCCATCGCCAAAAGGATGGATCTTCTCGAATCGATAGTGCATCCTGGCTGCTAGCTCAACAGGATTCATTTTCTTGTTTGCTTTGTAGAGTTTGATTAGCTCGCTCATTAGCTTGTTAACATCCTGCCAGTCAGGAGCCTTGTAAGCCCCGACTTTTACGTTATAATCCCTTATTTTGCCTGCAATGTCTTGTTTAGTGTCTTTGAATAGTTCTTTGTGCCAGTTAAGAATGATTTGTAGGGTTAACTCATCTTTTTTTTCAAGCATGCTCAGAAAGACTTTTACATGAGCCTCTGTTTCTTTTATATCCCTTAAAGGCTTATTTGGGGCTATTCCTTGCTCAACCATTTCTCGCGTCTCATCCAGCGTTATGGTTGAGCCCTCGATAGAATTAGTATTATAGGTGAAGGCTATGGCTATTTGCTCTTTAACCTTTTCTTTTACAGAGTCAGGGTATTTTTGCCATTCTTTTTGAAATCCCGTCCTTATGGTTTCAAATTGTTTAAATAACCATTTGTTATAGCTCGCTTCAAGAAAAGCTTTTTTTATTTCTTCTATTTTTACAGGCATTTCTTTACCAAGATATTTTTCCCTAGTCATCACTTTACCCTTTATTCTGAAGGAATGCTGAAGGTAAAAATACTCCTTGTTACCTTTTTTTCTTTTTATCACCCTCATAAGAATAAGTACCATTACATAATATTTAAATATTTGCTTTTTATTACTTTTGTAATGGTAATCTAAGCATAGTACAGCTTCCCACTCCTCTTTTGTTCCTGGTCTTTCTGGCTTCCTGGCTTGTTAATCCTCGGCCTCTTGCTCTCTTCATCTCTCCTAAATGTTAATTGTATGTTCTGTAAGAAATTATTCATTCCTTCTTCCATGAAGAAAGGCCCTTTTACAATTCCATGAACAGCTGGCTTGCCTTCAAACACAACAAGCCTGTCAGATATTGTGTCTATGAATAATATGTCGTGATCAACTATTAATGTGCTTCTGCCAGTGATGTTAAGAATATCTCTCACAACCTTTCCCAGCTTTAATCTTTGCTCTACATCAAGATAAGCAGATGGCTCGTCCATAAGGATTATGTCAGATTCTTGGCTTAGGCACTTGGCAATCATTACTCTTTGCAGTTCTCCCCCGCTTAGCTCAGACAGTTTTCTCATGAATAATTCTTTTAGCTCAAGAGGCCTGACAAGCTGGACTTCATACTTCATAATTGCTTCTTGCAGGAAATTTAATACTAACTCGTCATTTGGCTCAAGATACTGAGGCTTATAGCTTATCTTCAAGCCAGAGAGCTCATGGCCTTTTATCTCGCCAGCCAATATCCTTACAAAAGTTGTTTTTCCAATACCGTTCTCTCCCAGGATTCCAACAATGTCATTCTTGTAAATATTACCAGTGCCTGCTTCTAGTTCAAAGCTGCCAAGCTTTTGCTTGAAAGCACTCCACTCTGTCAATAAGTGAAGCCTTTTAATGTCAATTGGAGGCCTGGCTTCAAATTTTATTGCATGATCCCTGAACCTAACATTCTCCTCCTTAAGAAAGCCTGACAAATAAGTATTAATTCCTGCTTTTGCAGCTTTAGGCTGGCTCACAACACCATAAGCAGAAGACTTACCATACATCATGTGAATCAAATCAGCCATGTAATCAAGGATTATAAGGTCGTGCTCAACCACTAATACTGCTGTTTTTTCATCAGCAAGGCTCCTGATAAAGCTGCTAATCTTTAATCTCTGCTTTACATCAAGATAACTGGTTGGCTCATCAAAGAAATAAACATCTGCTTTTTTTAGTACGCAGGCAGCAATTGCTACTCTTTGCAATTCTCCGCCACTAATCTTAGATATATCGTGGTCAAGGAATGCTTTGAGCTCAAGAAGTTCAGCAATCTTATCAAGTTCTTTCTTTTCATCAACTTTTTTTAACAAATCCTTAACAGTTCCTTTGTATTGCTTTGGAATTAAATCAACTTGCTGAGGCTTGTAGCTTAGTTTTATCTTGCCTTTTTTTAGCTTTTCAAAAAATCCCTGGGCCTCGCCGCCCTTGAAATACGTTATTAGCTCGTCATAACTTGCTTCTTTCTTAGGATGGCCAAGATTAGGCTTTTCAACACCAGCAAGAATCTTGAGCGCGGTGCTTTTTCCAATGCCATTCTTGCCAATAATGCCAACAACCTTGCCAAAAATAGGGATTGGTAGGCTATAAAGAGCAAAACCATTCTCAGAATACCTGTGAACAGGCTCTTTGGTTAATTCTTCAGGAAGATTAATAATGTCCAGGGCTTCTGCAGGGCACTTCTTAGGGCAGATTCCGCAGCCAATGCACAATTCCTCAGTAATGCCTACTTTGCCGTCAGGAGTCTTGACAATGCACTCATCACCCCGCCTATTGACAGGGCAAAGTCTAATACAGAGATAATTACCGCAAGTGATTGGATTGCATTTCTCCTTCTTGACGATGCATATGCGAGTCATGTAATTTAGTTCTGGAATGAATTTTATAAAGTTATGCCTAGGAAAGCTTGCTCTATTCTTGATTTGTAGTTACTATTTAGTGGTTAAAAAACGAAAGATTTAAATACTGGTAGTACAATATACTACCCTATACTAAGTGCGACGGTGGTTAATCTATGAAGGTAAAATTAAGCATATCTGTTGAAGAGGAAACGGCCCTGAAGATAATGGAGCATGTAAGGCAGGGCAAATTCAGGAACAAGTCACATGCTTTTGAGTATTCTATAAACAAGGTTCTGGGGGAGAATTCCAATGCGTGAGTTCACAGAGAAAGAAAAGAGAATGCTAAAGAAGAGAGGATACGCTCTTTTAAGTCACCTGGGATCTGGCAATAATAGGCACTCTTATGAAGTTGTTTATAAAACAGGAACTGGGATGATTGAGAAGAGAGTGCTTAAAATTTCGATTTCAGAGTTTGATGGCATACCTGCTTCTTGTTCTCCAGGACAGCAAATGTATCTTTCAAAACCAGAAGACCCTAACAAGAATGAAGTTGCCTGTTTCAACGAGCTTAACAAAATTAATCACCCTAATATTGTCAGGCTGTTAGACAGTTTCAGGTTCAACGGAGGCATTGCTAATGTTGAAGAGTTTTTTAATGCACGCTCGCTTGAGGATATTGTTAAGCAATTCGGGCCTATCAGAAGTGAGGACAAACTTGAAAAAATATTCAGCCAGGCTATCGAAGCTCTTGATTACCTTAATAATGTCAAATATATTCTTTACAGGGATTTTAAGGCTTCAAATATTCTTGTAGGATTTAATGATATAGCGAAGCTCACTGATATGCAAAATGCAAAAAAGATTGGGGATATACAAGAAAAGGTCCTTGCATCAAAAGGAGCAACTTCCTACACGCACCCAGGACTTCTAAATTCAATAATGGGAAATGACCCTGACTGTGCAAACAAAAGGACAGAGGTATACAGTGTTGGAGTGACTATGTACTATGCATTGACAGGCAAGCTTCCATTTGATTATGCTATTGTCAGTGACCCAAACGGAAAAGTGTTTGACCTCGGTAAGAATTCTGTGTCGGTTAAGCTGAGAGCTAATGGTGAATCATGCGACAGAATTGATTATAAAAAACACGAGGCGCAGCTTAAAGAGGCACTTAAACTGATACCAAAAAAATACCGGAAGATTATTTACAGAGCTTTGACCACAACTGATGAGGCTTATTATGATATTTCATTTTTACAAGCTGAGTTTGATAGAATCAAGGGACCGCAAAAAGCACATATTACAGAGCGTGCATACAAGACTTTAAAGAAAAGTTTAGCTATCGGCTTACCTGTCTTTGCTTTAGGCTTTGGAATAATTGCTGGCATTAAAATGGATTGGACTTCCAGTCCCAGCCCTAGGTCTCTTGAGTTATCTCCCCTAACTCGTGATTATTCAAAGTCAAATTTCAAGTTCATGTCTTTGGAAGAGAAGTGCATGAACCAGCCAATACTTAATGAAGCAGTAAAGAGTGCTGAGGAAAAGCTTAAGGCTGTTAGGCAAAAGGACAAGGAATATTTTGATGCGCTAATGTGGAGGTGCAGCCGTTCAGATGTTACAACTGCAATTGAGAACAAACTTAGTTATAGCCTAGTAAGAGCATGCTTGATTGTAGGGGAGGATAAGATTAAAGAAGCATATGGAAATGAGAGAGCTGGTAAATTAGCAGTTCCTATAGAGTGGGCTTTGCAAAATGACCTTATGCCGGGGCGCAAGCCTAGGCCTATTGAGAAGAGACAAACAGGTGAACAGTTGTCTTTTGCAGAAAGATATTTGAAGAGAGCGATAGGGACTAATACTAATTTAGAAGATGTGTTTGTGGATTATTTCTGCACAAGAGAAGAGCGTACTGAAGCCATGAGAAAAGCAGACAGCATATATTATTTTAACAGGGTTGCTGATGGAAAAGAGAAGCCTGGCTACAGAAGTTACCTTGACCCTGTAAAAGCCCAGCTCATTGATACTGCTGTTGCTCTTTACAGGATTACTAATGATAAAGGAAAGGTTTTTTTTAACATGAGCTTTCCAACAGCAGCCCCATCAGCGGGCTTGTCGAGCGATAAAGGTTACGTATCGCAGAAATAAGGTGGTAGAGTATTTCTGACTCATCTCCTTTGGATTTTCTCAGGATTTCAAGTCCTGTTCTGATGAGCTTGTTCTTTTTTTCATCAACCTCTCCTAATTCTGTTATGTCTTTTTTCTGGTAAGCTTTTATTATTGAGTTCAGCAACTCCAAGCTGTCTTCAACAAGCCCTGTTGTTTCCTTGCTTACCTTTAAACCCTTATTATTCTGGTCCAGGAACTGGTTCAGGTTGTAAAGATCTCTTGAGTTGTGTATTATTATGCTCAGGAAGTTCCAGTAATAAACAGCTTTTTCCTTGTTTTGTTTTGTCATGCTTCTCCTGCAGAAATTATCATACTGGTGAATGGTCTGAAGCACTTCCTTATAGTCGAGGCCTGGTGTTTTTGCCTCAAGCCTTTCCTTAGTCAACTCTACCATTGATTTTATGTTGTAAAGGATTTTTTGCAGTATTATCTCAAATTGCTCAGGAGAAGGCTCTGTAAGGTTTTCAATCACGCAAGAGTCTTTTTTCTTGTCAGTCACGTCAAAGCCTATAAGATATTTCTTTATGGTTTGGTTTATTATCTGAAATTGTTTTTCCTCGCTGTACTGGATTGTTATTTTTTCATAGCCAGCCCTGTACAGGCTTATTACCAGGAATCTTATTGGCGCTTCTGTTTTATGAGTCAGGTTGAGGGTTAGTTCTTTTTTTATGCTTGTTTCCTGGCCAGAGAGCACCAAGTTCTGATTTTGCTCTTGTATATTAATCTCATCTCCTTTTTTCAGGTTAAAGGCTTTAATCCATTTGCGGGGCAGGCTTACCATCAGGGTTGCTGCTCCTTGCTGCACTAGCTTCCTTTTCATAAGGCTAGAGAATGGAAAGTAATATTTAAACTTTTCTATTGTTTATATATGTTTATACTGATGTTTATAGTTTAATAAAAAAGTTTATATCTTTTCTACTACCCTACTTATATTACCATCATATAGTGATTACAAATCACTGGTGGAAAATATTCGAGGTTGAGACAATGAAAAGGTTGAGACAAGTAGGAAAGAAGCTATTAAGTAGCTTATTAATGCCTGCAGTATTAGCAGGAGCAATAGCTGTTTCTCCAAAGAAAGTTCATGCAGAGGAAGTGAAGAAGCCAGTAACAATTACCATAGAAGACAAGTTCTACAATGAGAGCGCTGGCAATTTACAAAATGACAAGACCAGAACAACCATTGACACAGACATTTTATCTTTCAGGCTGGACAAGAACCAGGGAAGGCAAAGCCAATATATGATAAACCTGAAGGCAGTCAAAGGAAAAAAGACAAAATTATCATTGATTGTTGCAGGAGACATAAAGCAAAAAGAGCTTCTAGGAACGTACGCCTTTGGAGGCTCATTATTCCAGGACATGGGCTACTTGCCAGTTTTTGGCAAATCAACATTAAAGTTAGCTGAGCTTAACAGCCTGAAAAAAGATGCTAAGTCATTGCATAAAGGAGTTGTTGGAATACTCGGAGAGAATTTTGACGCAGTATACCAGATGACAGTTGACAGGCAGAGAAAAACAGATTCAAGGTACTATGTAGCTTATCATGACCAGAATTGGTTCACAAGCATAGGGAAAACAAAAGGAAACCAGCTGGAAGCAGTAATCGCAACCCTAAGCAACAACACTGCCTTTGGAATATACGGAATAGCTGGCTACAATGCAGATACAAAAGAACTCTCAATGACATTCTTTAACACTTACAAGAATCCAGATGTTAAAAACGGTTATACTCTTTCAATAGCAAGGCTAGGAGCAGAGCTTTTCACACTAGGAACCCTAGAAATAAATTTTCCAATACTAACAGATTACCTGACCTTTGGAGACATAACACACAGGCTGGACCTGAACAGTGCACCAGGCAAGTTTGAGATGTCAAACCAGTTCGGAATGGCATTATCAGAGAAAGTAGGAGTAGGAGCAGGAGTGACTGTGCAGAAGAAAGCAGATGAGCAACTAAAGCTGAAAGGAATACTTGCAGCTTACTTCAAGCCAAGAATCCTAGGCCAAGACATCTACCTGGAAGCATCATATGTAAATGGAAGGCTAGGAGGATTTGCCAAGACATGCTTCAAGTTTTAGGAGGGATGAAAAATGCAGCAGCAAAGCAGATACTCAGGAATATTGAACGAGCAGATAGACATAGCGCTGAAAGCTTATCCTCACTATAAGAAGCTAAGAAAGGAGCTTGCAAAGATTTACCAAGACTATGAAGTCACAGATGGGTTTTCAAGGGCAGCTGAGATTGGCTGCGGCTCAGGAGCCACTACAAAATATGTCCTGAAAAAAGCTAGTCTCGAATTACCAATGCGAGTTCTTTTTGCTTTAGACAATGATATTAAGATGTTGAATTGTTTAGAGAAAAAGATCGGCTGGAAAGAAGGGCTTGTCCTGCTTCATTTTGATGCATATCATTGGCTAAGCAATGGAAAAGAGAGCACGTTAGATACTATTTATTCCTCTTGGGTTTTGCACAACTTTGACAAGGATTACCTAAATAAAGTGCTCTCCACATCATATCGTAAGCTGAAGCCGTGGGGAGTTTTCATCTCTCTGGACAAGATTGGCTTGGATGACAAGGTAAAGGATGAGGAATTGTTCCAGAATCAGATTAGCAGAATAAACAAAAAACTTTCTGGCTATCCTGAGCTAAGAGATGCTTTGATTAAGCACGAATATGAGGACATGACACCTGAGTTTATCATGCGAGAAAGCGAAACACTAGAACAGCTGAGGCGAATAGGCTTTAGGAACTGCAGGATTGTAAAAAGAATAGAGAGAGATGCAATACTTGTGGCTGAGAAGTAGAATGATAATGAGGGATGAAAAATGAATAATTCAAAATTAGAGAATCTTGTCAATGTGCCTTGCCCTTTGATTGATGCTTACAGGCAACTGGTTCCCGAGTCTATTTGGGAAACTCATAAGATTCAGAGACGAAGAATAAATGATACAAAATTTATGTTTAAATCGTTTATTACTGGTGATGGCTGTGTTTATAATTTTGAAAATGGTCAGGCTGTTCTCTATCTTACTAACGCCGCTTTGAATCCTGTTCTCAAGCAGAATAATATTGCTGATGCTCTAAGTCAGATAAAAGAACAATGGAACTGCCATGTTAGGAGTGAGGATTTCTCTATGATACAAAAAGAAGCTTTAAGGAAGAATGGTGGTGCTAAGCGTTATTTGTTGTCAGATTTAGGCTTGACTGAGCATAATAATGAAATTAGCTTTTTTGAGATAGATACTAAAAAACACCTTAAACTTAATACTGCTCAGAGGATTTTGGCAGAGCAGGTTCATGGCAAGGGAAAACGGTTTGAGCAAACAATGGAACTGTTGAGGGAAATTGGCATAAGCAAGACAAGAATTTATGTCCTGAGCTTTGAATACGTTCAAAATGCAGTAAGCTATAGCCCTGTGGCGCGTGTTGGCGGGCTCGGCAGCTTCAATAGCAACAGCAACTTCATTGCTAGTGGCAGGGACTTAAACGCCAATGTTACGCCCTGTGTTGTGGGGGCACGTCGTGAATCAATAGTTTGAGATGATACAAGATGAAAATAACCTTTATTGAGCCACCTTATTTTTTTAAGCCTGACCCTGTGAATAAGGTTTTAGTTAATATCCCGGGCATGGCTTATGTTGCAGCAGTGCTCAAGAGCAAGGGACAAGCTGCATGCTATAAGAGAAGAGCTTGAACGAAGGTGATTTCATGACGAAATTAGTTACATTCAATGAACTGCCAGACAGCATTACTTCAGAATACATAAACACGGGTTTTTCTACAGAAAAATTAAACATAAAAAATACTCGTTTTGACTTGGAAAATAGAATAGCAAAAGCAAAGGTTGATGTTCTAACTGATTTTGTTAATTCTTATGGTGGTAATAAGGATAATTCCTATCATTGGTCTGCCATTACTGCTTACAGGGCAGTGAGCCAGCTGGCAATTGCTTATATTTGTTTACAGCTTGGCAAGCCTAAAATAGAAGTTGGAGAGATTATGCAAATTAGCTCTAGCATGGCAACAACCGCTCCTATAACTCAGACCAAGAATGTTCCTGTTAAGTTAGAGTTCCCTAAGTATATCGAACGAGGAAAAAGGCTTTTGGGGGAAATGAACTTTGATATTGCTGGCAAAACATTTTATGGAAGCATCAGGTTTGCAGTTGATTTAAACCAGCAACTTCCTTGATTTTTAATTAATTATATAAACATCGTTTCCTTCTCTTTACCTATGAAGGGCTTCATTATCCAACCGACTTACAAGGTAGTTGATAACAAGGCTTATGTGCGCTTATTTGGCAGGCTGGAAAATGGAGAATCTTTCCTCACTATCAATGAGTTCAGGCCTTATTTCTTTATCAAGAAGTCTGACTTGGAAAAAGCCTTGAAAATTGAGCAGTTTGATTATGAAGCTACTCACCTTAAGAATTTTGATGATGAGATTGTTGCTAAGATTGTCATGATTATTCCTGCTGATGTTGCCAAGCTCAGGGATAAGTTTCATTCCAAGAACATTATTACTTATGAAGCTGACATCAGGTTTGCTTACAGATTTATGATTGACAAGTTATTGCAAGGAGCTGTTGATATTGAAGGTAAGTATGTAAAAGGAGAGCTGGTCAATCGAGTCTACACAGAGCCTGACTTAAAGCCTTGTGATTACTTTCCAAAAAACCTTAAAGTGTTATCAATAGACATTGAGACTGACAAGAGGGGCAAGGAAATCTATTGTGTCTCATTTTCTGCAGATGATTACAAGAAAGTGGTTATTAGGAGCAAGGAAAAGCTAAAGCAAGCTATTAGTGTTGAGTCTGAGCAAGAACTATTGGTGAAGCTCAGGGAAATAATTCTTGAGCAGGACCCTGATATCATTACTGGCTGGAACTTGATTGATTTTGACCTTAATATTATTGAGAAGAAGTTCAAGGACTATAAGTTAGCATTTACAATTGGCAGGACTGATGAGCCTTGCAAACTTAGGCTTTACAGCTCTTTTTTCCAGGATTCAAAAGCAGACTGCCCTGGCAGGATGGTGCTTGACGGTATACAAGTTTTAAAAAACAATTTTGTAAGTTTGGAAGATTATAAGCTGAGCACCGCAGCAGAGCATTTCCTGAAAGATAAGAAAATATTTGAAGGAGAAGACAGATGGGAATTAGTAGAAGAGGCTTTTAAGAAAAACCCTCAATTATTAGTTGATTATAATCTAAAGGATGCTGAGCTCGTTATTGGAGTTCTTGAAAAAACAACAGCTCTTGAATTATGCATCCAGCGCTCAATACTAACAGGCATGCCTCTTGACAGGGTGAGGGCAAGCATTGCAAGCCTTGACTCATTATATCTTAAGGAATTAAGAAAAAAAGGTTATGTTGCGTCATCAGTAGGTTCTGAGCAAAGGGATGATCAGGGTAAGGGCGGCTATGTTATGACCTCAAAGCCAGGAATTTATGATTACATAATTGTTTGCGACTTCAAAAGCATTTATCCGAGCATTATAAGGACTTTTAACATTGACCCTTGGAGCTTTGTAGCTGACTGTAAAGGCAAAAACCTGGTCAAGGTGCCAAGCGGAGCATGTTTCAAGAACCAGGAAGGAATATTGCCTGATATAATCAAACACCTTTGGGAACAAAGAGACAAAGCAAAAAAGCAAAAGAATGAACTAGCCAGATTCGCAATAAAAACATTGATGAATTCATTCTACGGAGTACTAGCCAATCCAACCTGCAGGTTTTATAGCAGGGAAATGGGTAATGCAATAACCCTAACAGGACAGCACATAATAAAGCTCACTGCAAAAAAAGCAGAAGAAATGGGCTATGAAGTGATTTATGGGGACACAGACAGTTGCTTCCTGCAGTCTCATGTTGATGATTATAAACAAGCTCACAAGATAGGAGATGAGATTGCTAGCCAAATAAACAAATTCTTTGACAAGCACATAAAAGACGAATATGAGCGCAAGAACTATCTTGAACTGCAGTTTGACAAGGTCTACAAGAGATTTATAATGCCAACTGTCAGGGGCTCTGAAGTTGGAAGCAAGAAAAGATACGCAGGACTGCTTATTGATTCTGATGGCAAGGAAAAGATGGATTTTGTAGGATTAGAATTTGTCAGACGAGACTGGACAGACCTAGCCAAGACTTTCCAGGCAGAACTATTGAACAGGATCTTCCATAAGCAAGAAGTTGCTGATTATATCAAGCAATTAGTGCAGGAAGTAAGAGAAGGCAAACACGATGGCTTGCTGGTATACAAAAAAGCCATAAGAAAAGAAATAGCTGATTACACCAAGACAACACCACCACATGTCAAGGCAGCTAGGCTGCTTGGCAAAGACTTAAGAAGCAACATAATTGAATATGTAATCACAAAAGAAGGGCCTGAGCCAATACAAAAGCAAAAGCATAAAATAGATTATGAGCATTACATAGAGAAACAAATCAAGCCAATAGCAGATGCTGTTCTAGGATTCTACAGCCAGAGCTTCTACGATATAATCAAAGGAAGCTCTCAGAAGACGCTGTTTGGATATTGATTAAAAAGAAATCTTCAAGCCTTCTTCACAAATCCTGGCTCTGGCTCTATTAGAAAGTGATCTGCTTTGAGGAGAGTCAGCACCCTTTCAACTTCTACTTCATCCATGCCCTGGGCTTCTGCTTCTAATATTACAGCTTCTTTATGCACTTTCCTGTTCCTGTCAGTCACCAGGTCATTTATTATGTCCATTAACTTTATTTTGCTGTCTGTCTCGCTCTCATCTGCTACGCTGCGAAGCATCATGTTCTGCCTGCGCATTAAATCATCAAAATCTGCTTGGTCCATTTTTTTTGGGGTTAATAGTCTTCTGGCTGTGGTGATTATATTATCACTACTATTACACCCCCTGGAGCTTAGAAGTGCTTTCTAAATATAAATAGTTTTCGATATTAATATAGCTTTATGTATATCTCTGGCAATAAACTTTAAAAACAGGAACTTTATCCGTTGCCACAGGGGGGATAATTTGGAATTCATTACTTTAGATGAGAAAAAGAATTCTAGAGTGTATAACTTTTTTCAGATAAATGAAGCTACAGGCCTTTTAATTCACAAGCAGCTAGAAAACCGCAATGGAAAAATATTCATGCGAGCTAGGCGTCGTTCTTTACAAACTTGATCTTTAAAGGATACTTGAATTTCCTTACTTTCTCGCCAACTATCTTGATAGTGCTGATTTTCTCTTTCTGCACAACTTCTTCCTCTTCTTCATCTCCGCCAGATGTTTCTACATAGGATGTGTCAATGTCTAATTGCTTAGACCTGTGAAACATCTCCTCTTCCCTGTACTGCTCCATTAGCCTTATGACATGGTCTAGCTCTTTTATTGCCCCGTAAATCTGGTGCTGCTTCTCAATTTCCAAGATATCTTTCTTGTTCTTCAAGATTAAGATAAGATTTTCTTTTCTTGTCTCAATCTCTTTTTTTAGCTCCCACATCTTCCCATTCCCTCGCAACTTTTTTTTCTTCTTTTATCCTGTTCAGGAAGTATTCTAAGCAGTCAAAAGCGCAAAAACTTGCTTTTTTCCTCAATTCCTCAGAACCAAAAATAAGAGTTAGGTTTTCTTCTCCTATCTGGCTCTGGCAAACAGGGCACACTTTGTTAAAATCAGTTTCTTTTTTTTCTTGCAGCTTCTTGCTTATTAACCTGTCTATATTGCCAGCTTCCAAGTCTTTTTTTATCAGCTTCAAGTCCTGTTCATCAAGGCTTTCAATCAATCTGGCTAACCTATTCATGAGACCATCACTTTCTTATGATTAATCTTAGTATCAAACCTTTTCCTTTAGTTCCCTGAGGGTTTCTTTCTTGTCAACCAATTCCTTGCTGTTCTTTACAAGGTTGACAAAATACTCATTTTTACTCTCAAGCCCTTCTTCTACTTCTTTTTTATTGTGGCTCCAGCTTATAATCTTTTTGGTTTTTCCATCCAAACCGCTCACATGGAAGTTGCTGTACTTCTCCCTGAAATCATGCAGCTGCTGCTCTGTTATTATGAAAAGCTCTATCTCTTTATCATTTGATTGCAGAAAGGATATGCTGTCTGCTTTCTTAATAATCTCTGATTCGCAAACAAACTTAACAACAGGATAATGGTCTTCTTCTTTTAGGGTAAAGTAGGCATTAAGAACAAACTTTGTGAACAGGTCAGCTTCTCGCAGCTTTATAATGCTCTTTTCTGCCAAGCCAGGCTTTAGAAAGCTAAAGGCAAAGAGTTCATGGTTCAAGGCATAAGGAGTCTTTGGCTTTCCAGGCCTTTTTTGCTTTTGTTCCTTTTTTGCTTTTTTTACTAAGTTATGGGCTTCTAAGATAACCAGTTGCTGCGTTACATTAGCTACACTTTGGCCAGCCTTCTTGGCTATCTCAACTGCTGATTTATCTCCCTTTGCCAATTCTTTTAGAATGCCCCACTTGGTCTTTGTCAGCAAGTCCTCAAACTCCATAAGCACACTACTTCCTACTTCAGCTATATAAATCTTTCTAATGTTAAATAACTTAATAAGTTAATAACTTTCAAACTAATTTTGTGAGTGCCTTGCTGTGGATTATGAATAGATTTATAAATAAAGAAATCAAACTTAATGATTAATCATGGGTTTGAAAGTCTGGGTGGGTGATGAATCTAAATTAATTAATAATTTGAACTATATGGATTCATCTTTTTTTAAATAAAAAAAATCCTACTTGGAAATATATCCCTTTGGCCAGCAACACAAATGAAAAATAATTTGAGCTTAATCCAGTAAATTAAATAAGTAATTAAAATAAACACTAAACCTGAGCAATTAAAGCAAGTTTAAATTAATAAAATATTTGAATAAAATAATTAAAATAAATCGAATTAATTAATTTAATAATAATTAAAAAACAGGGATAATTAGGTATTTTTTACCGTCGGCAGAAAATACATATAATGCATGATTTATTTTAAAGTATAATTATCCTTAAATTAAATAATAACCCAGCACAATTTTAATAACAATAATCAAGAATAATAATCAAGAATAATTCATCACAAACAGGATAATAAAGACAAAAAATCCCATAAAAAATAAAAAGAAAAAAGCAGTTTTGGTTAGCGGGGGATTGCGAGAAAAGAATAATAAATAGAGCGTAAAATGAACTGCTATTTCAAATAAAAATAATTAATTTAATCAATATTTTGCAATCAAACTTGAGCAAAACTTTTTCAGAATAAATCATATTTAATCATTTTTTTTAATATTAATTTAGTCTTCCAATCGGGAAAAGAGGGTGAGTAGAAAGTATGAAAGTATTAATGTTAGGATGGGAATTGCCGCCTTTTTTCGCAGGCGGGGTAGGCATGGTCTGCTATCATTTGACCAGGGCTTTGTGCCAGCAAGGCATAGAAGTAACCTATGTAATGCCATTTGGTCCAAGGATGATACGCAGTGATTACATGAAAATATTGATAGCAGACAACCTCTTTCCAAGGATGAGGTTTCAGCTTAAGGAAGTATCGACCTTCCTAGGAGCCTACCAAACCCCAGAAGGCTATGATGAACAGTTCAAAAATTACTTATCAGGGATTTCACCAACAGAAAGAGCAAGAGCCTTGTATGGGCCTAATGTGTTTCAGGAAGCCTACTTGTTTGCCCAGAAAGTAAGGCGCATAGCCTTGGAAGAGGAGTTTGATGTGATTCATGCCCATGACCATTGGTCTTTCCCAGCTGCCATAGCTGCCAAGGAAGTGACAGGCAAGCCTTTAGTAGTGCATGTGCACATAACAGAGTTTGACAAGTCAGGAGGCTTAAGCGTGAACCAGAGAGTGTATGACATGGAGCGCGAAGGAATGCACAAAGCAGACCTGATTATTGCTGTTAGCAACTTCATCAAGCACAGGCTGATAAACAATTACGGGGTGCCTGAGTGGAAGATAAGAGTGGTTCATAATGCAGCAGAGCCTATAGACCAGGATATTCAGCATGATGCCAGCAAGATAAAGGAAAATGACAAGATTGTTCTATTCATTGGCAGGATTACCCTGCAAAAAGGACCTGATTATTTTGTAGAAGCAGCCAGGAAAGTGCTTGAAAAAGATCTTGATGTCAAGTTCATAATGGCAGGAACAGGCGACATGCTTCCAAGGATGATTGAGCGAGTTGCAGAGCTCGGCATTGCAGATAAGTTCATATTCCCAGGATTTGTGAGCAGGGAAGAAGTAGCTAAGCTTAACAAGATAGCTGATGTTTTTGTCATGCCCTCGGTTTCAGAGCCATTTGGGATTGTGCCATTAGAAGCTATGTGGCAGGAGACTCCTGCAATCATCTCCAAGCAGTCAGGAGTGTCAGAAGTTCTTAATAATGTGCTAAAAGTTGATTTCTGGGATATTAATGATATTGCCAGCAAGATACTTGCATTGCTTTATTACAGGAACCTGCACAATGAACTAAAGCAGCACGGATCTGTTGAAGTCAGGACCATGACTTGGGACAAGCCAGCAACCCAATGCATTGATATTTATGATGAGTTATTGAGGATGAAAAAAGGAGGCTAAAAGAAAAGCCAAATACCTAATAAAAAAGGAAAAGTAAAAGGGAAAAAAACAAAAGAAAAAAGCAGGTGAAGAAATAAATAAGAGGTAAGTGAAACATGGTATCGGTTTGTTTTTATTTTCAGGTGCACCAGCCAATGAGGCTGAGAAAGTACAGCGTATTTGATATTGGCAATAATTCTGATTATTTTGATGAGAACAAGAACAAGGAGATAATCAAGAAAGTAGCAAACAAGTGCTATCTTCCGACTAACAGGCTGCTCCTTAACCTGATAAAGAGAAACAAAGGGAAGTTCAAGGTAAGCTTCTCAATTTCAGGGGTTGCATTGGACCAGTTCCAGAAATATGCTCCTGAAGTGATTTACTCTTTCAAAGAGCTGGCAAACACTGGCTGTGTTGAATTCCTTAATGAGACTTACTATCACTCATTATCCTATCTTTTTGACAAGGATGAATTTAAAGAGCAGGTTATGCTTCACAGGCAAAAAATAAAGGATCTTTTTGGGCAGGAAGCAAAAGCTTTCAGGAACACAGAGCTCGTATACAATAATGAGCTTGCAAACTTTGTGCAAGGGCTAGGATACCAAACTATTCTTGCAGAGGGAGCAGATCACATCCTTGGCTGGAGAAGCCCTAATTTTGTTTATACACCAAAGACAGCAGATAGGATGAAGCTCCTGCTCAAAAACTATCGCCTGAGCGATGACGTAGCTTTCAGGTTCAGCAACAAAGGCTGGGTAGAGCATCCTTTGACAGTTGAAAAATATAGCCGATGGATTTCCGATACTAATGGCAACGGCCACTTGGTTAATCTTTTCATGGATTATGAAACCTTTGGAGAGCACCAGTGGGAGGACACTGGCATATTCAAGTTCCTCGAATATCTCCCGGGAGAAGTACTGAGGCACCCTGATAATAATTTTGTCACAGTGAGCGAGGCTGCTGAAAAATATTCTTCAGTTGCAGAAATGGACATCCATAATTTCATGTCATGGGCTGATGTTGAAAGAGACTTGAGCGCCTGGCTTGGCAATTCTTTGCAGAACAATGCTGCCAATGAGTTGTACAAGATAGGAAAGCTTGCTAAGCAGACAGGAGACTTAAAGATAATTGAGGACTGGAGAAGGCTAACTACCAGCGACCACTTCTATTACATGTGCATCAAATGGTTCTCTGACGGGGATGTTCACAAGTACTTTAACCCCTATGACTCTCCATATGAAGGCTTTATCACTTTTATGAATGTGCTTAATGACCTGGTAATAAGGATAAGGGATGCTCAAAAGAAAAAAGCAGGTGCTAGAGCAGAAAACACATATGCCCAGTCAAGCACAGGCTTGTTTGCTCATAGCTTTATTAGCGAGAACCCGAGCGCAGAGCTAATCAATATGAATCTTGATGTTAATCCAGCTATTAAAAAATGAGGTGAGACAAAGAATATGCCGAGAAAGAGAATGGCTCAAAAAGAGAAAAGAAAAAGAGGAAGACCGCCTAAGAATAAAAAACTTAGTGAAGCTAAGAAAGAGGTTTTGCCAGAGCTGCAAACAGAGCTGATAACTGGGGCCGCAATAAAAAGAGATGCCCCTGATGCCAGCTATTTTGTGCTTTGCAATGGCAAGCCTGTAAAGAACATAAAAGAGCTTGCAGATGTGATGGAAGAGCTTGAAGAAGAAGTATTTAACCATCATGTGACGCCCGATAAGAATGACTTCGCCACATGGATTAAGGATATCTTCAAGGATATTGAGCTGGCAGAGAAGCTAGCTGGTGTTAAGGACAAGAAGCACATGCAGCTCGTGCTTTACAAGCACATAACCCACAAGTTGTGGTAAAAATTATTTGTAAATTATTTTTTTAATAATCAAATAAAAAAAGAGGTGGTTAATAATGGATATGCCTGAACATAAATGGTTCTACTTCAAACACGGGAGAAGAGCCTCTAATATTGAAGAGCTAAAAACAGCTTTGGAGAGCATTGATGAGCCAGAGTTCAAGCATCATGTTAATGATGATAAGAATGACTTTGCAAACTGGGTTGAGAATGTTTTTGGCGAGGAAAAACTTGCTGGCAGAATGAGGGAAGTCGGAAGTAAGGAAGGAATAATAATTATGCTTGATGACTTCCTCTCTCAGGATAATGAGCCCCCCTCTCCGCCGCTTATTATCCCCAAAGAGCACCCGAAGCGCCATCATAAGAGAGTAATCATACCAGAAGAGAACAGGCTTAACCTAGAGCCTGAAAAAGAGTTTTCTTTTTCTGAGAATGAGCTTTCTGGGAAAGAACTCCCGGAGAAAGAACCCTCTGAAAAAGAACTTTCTGAAAAAGAGATTAAAG
>Ga0315286_10000293_pt1 | contig 40620 bp, 30 predicted proteins | sample YL17G10_0_MG_FD_205038 | JGI IMG/M metagenome (GOLD analysis project Ga0315286, IMG submission 205038) | Sediment microbial communities from Yellowstone Lake, YNP, Wyoming, USA - YL17G10_0 | ecosystem: Environmental > Aquatic > Freshwater > Lake > Sediment | place: USA: Wyoming | collected...
GGGAAAGGTCACCTGTTCGAGGGTATAGCCTTCATAGTAATGGACGCGCCCCTCCATCGCGACGACCTCGCGCCCCGAGAGCTCGCCGAGAATGAGATTTCCCGCGTGGAGCCCCTTCACCGTCGAGACGGGAAAGTTCGGAATGTCCTCGTAGGAAATCGCGGCCTTGACCTGAATGTTCTTCGCGAGCCCTCCGAGGCCGCTCCCGAGGACGATTCCGAAGGAAGGCTTGATATCGACGATGCCCCTGATATGCGAGGCGCTTTCCTCTATTCTCTCGTACAGACCCGCCACGGGGCCCCCTTTCTCGACGAACCGGAGTTGCGGCACGCCCCAGAGTAAACCAAGGCCCGAGCTGCAATCAATAGCAAACAGGCTGGACAGATTCGCTGCCGGTTGCTAGCATCGAGTTCTCATGGAGGGAAAGCTCATATCCCATTACAAGATCGTCGGCGAGCTCGGCGCGGGCGGCATGGGCGTCGTCTATAAAGCCGAAGACACGAAGCTCGCTCGCACGGTCGCGCTCAAGTTCATCGCGCCGCAGGGCATTGAAAGCGCCGAAGAGAAAGCGCGCTTCCTGCACGAGGCGCAGGCGGCGGCATCCCTCAGTCATCCCAACATCTGCGTGATCCACGAGATCGACGAGGCCGGCGGGCGCCTCTTCATGGCGATGGAATACGTCGAGGGAGAAAGCCTGAAGGAACGTATCGCCCGCGGGCCCCTGAAGATCGACGAGACGCTCGATATCGCCCTGCAGGCCGCGCAGGGCCTCGACGCGGCCCACCGCAAGAGCGTCGTTCACCGCGACGTGAAGCCCGCGAACATCATGATCGAGACGGGCGGTCTCGTGAAGATCATGGACTTCGGGCTCGCGAAGATGTCGGGGCGAAGCAAGCTCACGAAGACGGGAACGACCCTCGGGACGGTCGCCTATATGTCCCCCGAGCAGGCGCGGGGAAAGGAAGCGGACCACCGCAGCGATATCTGGTCCCTCGCCGCCGTTATCTATGAAATGGTGGCCGGGCGGCAGCCGTTCAAGGGGGATTACGAGCAGGCGGTGCTCTATTCAATCATGAACGAGGCACCGGAGCCGCTGACCGCGGTCCGGGCCGGCGTTCCGATGGAGCTCGAGCGTGTCGTGGGGAAGGCGCTCGCGAAGGAGCCGGCCGAGAGGTATCAGCACGCGGACGAGCTCATCGCCGATCTGCGCACTTTGAAGAAGAGCCTCGAGGCGGGCGCGGTGCCGCGCCCCGGAGAGGCAAGCGCGGCGAAGCCCCCGAAGAGGCGCCTCGCGAAGATACTGATTCCCGTCTGCGTCGCCGCCGCGGCGGTCGCCGCATTCGTCATCTTGAGGCCCGTGCTCTTCAACGGGGCGATCGCGGGCGACCGGAGACCCGTCGCCGTCATCGCCTTCGAGAATCAAACCGGGGATCCCCAATACGACAATCTCAAGAAGGTCATTCCGAACCTTCTCATCACGAGTCTCGAGCAGTCGAAGTATCTCCGGGTCGTCACCTGGGAGCGGCTGCGCGACCTCGTCAAGCAGGCGGGAAAGCAGGGCGTCGAGGATATCGACGCGGACCTCGGCTTCGAGCTCTGCCGCCGCGAGAAGATCGACGCTATCGTCATCGGGAGCTTCACCAAGCTCGGGGACAGGTTCGTGACCGATATCAAGGTGCTCGACGTCGGATCGAAAGGGAGCCTCGCCGTCGCGAAGGCCGACGGCCGGGGGCTCGAGAGCATTCCGGAGCAGGTGGATAGATTGAGCCGGCAGATCTCTCGCGGTATCGGTCTGTCGGAGCGGAAGATCGAGGAGACGCAGCGTCCCGTCATCGACGTGACCACATCCTCGACCGAGGCATACACCTACTACCTCAAAGGAATCGACGCGATCGAGAGACTCTACTATGGAGAGGCGGTCCAGGACTTCACGAAGGCCCTCGAGATCGATTCGACGTTCGCCATGGCCTCCCTCTCCCTCGGCACGGCCCATGCCAGCTGCTTCAACCGCGCCGAGGCCTGGAGATCGTATACGAATGCGTTGCGTCACGCCGCGAAGGCGACGGAGCGCGAGCGCCTCTATATCAATGCTCAATACGCCGTATCGGTCGAGAACAATCCCGCCGAGGGGATACGAATATATCGGGAGCTCCTCGAAAAGTACCCGCGCGAGAAGAACGCGTGGGGCTTTGTCGGCGCTCTCTATAGCCGGAAAGGAGCGTACCGTGAAGCCATTGCATGCCAGGAGAAGGCGCTCGAGCTCGATCCAACGTTCGGCGGCGCTCTGAACGACCTCGCCTATAACTACATGTACATGGAGAATTACGAAAAAGCGATCGAGATCCTTCGGCGATACAGTACCCTCTTCCCCAACGACGCGAATCCGTACAATTCCATGGCGGAGGCGTATTTCGCGATGGGCAGGCTCGACGAAACCGCCCGGACGTACGAAAAGGCGTTCGCGCTGAAGCCGATGGAGTCGGCCGTCCCACTCGCCTACCTATGCGGTATGCGCGGGGATTACCACGCGGCGGTTTCGTGGATCGAACGGGACATGCGTTTAGAGATCCCGTCCGGACAGCTGGTGAGCGACTATTGCTGGAGAGCGGCCTATCAATCGTGTCTTGGGGAATTCGACCAGGCCATACGGGACGCTCGACGGGCGTTCGCGATAGCTGACTCGACGGGAAATACCGGCATGATGGCGGTCGCGAGGCAGGTCGAGGGGCTTGTGCTCTTTGAACAGGGACGGCTCGACGACGCGCGCGAGCTCTTTCAGGCGTGGTACGTCGTCCCCGGACTCGACCTCCAGCTCCAGGGGTTTCGGTTTGCGGCCGCTTACCGTGAGTGTTTCCTTGGATTCCTCGATGCGGCGGCGGGCGACCCGCAGTCGGCGCGTGAAGCGGCGAGACGACTCGAAGATCTCCTGTCCGGCGTGAGCTGTGATTCTCAGGACTTCAGCAGGAGCTCGGCAAATTGGCTTGCCCTTCTCAATGCGGAGATTCTTCTTGCGGAGGGACGATCGAACGACGCCATACGATGCATCGCGAGCGATTTCAAGCTGTGGGTGCCGTCCGCGAGCCCGGAGCTGTTCTATACGAATGTGCCTTTCACACAGGACGTTCTCGCGAGGGCATATGCGGCGAAGGGCGACATCGATCGAGCGATCAGCGAGTACAAGAGACTCCTCTCGTTCGACCCCGTGAGCAAAGACCGGCGGCTGAAGAATCCCCGCTATGAGTACCGCCTCGCGAAGCTCCTCGAGAAGAAGGGCAAGCCCGCCGAAGCGCTCGAGCATTATCGTGTATTCCTGCGATACTGGAAGGACGCCGAGCCCGGTCTCCCCGAGCTCATAGACGCGAAGGCGCGCGCAGCTGCGCTCAAGCGAGCCGGAGACTGACGGCACGCGGGCAAATCAGATTCACATTTCGGCAGTTCAGATTTCGGGCAGCGTTTCGAGGGTTTCCTTGATCGCGGCGGGAACGGAGATCGTTTTGCTCCTCGATTTCTCGCCCGACTCCACCGTAATCTCCCGCCGGGGGAGCGAGAACCGCTTCGCGAGAAATCTTACGAGCTCCTTGTTCGCCTCTCCTTCGTGCGGAGGGGCGGCCACTTTAATACGAAGCTCCCCGGCCGTATTCCAGCCGAGGAGCTCGTTTCGAGGGGCTGCGGGTTGAACCCTGACACGGAACCGGATCCGCCCTTGGCCGCTATCCTTGATTTCCTTCATCCTTCGTGAGGTTGCTCAGGTTTTTCCTGAGATCTTCCATCGACCACGTCGACTCGGGATTCGCGTCGGCATTGACCGGCTGGGCCGCGGGCGGCTGCTCCGCCGCGCCGGCGACTTCCTTCAGGCTCGAGAGAGCGCTCTCAACGTCCACGTCATTCATGCGGCGCGCAGAAGGAGGCTGCCCGGGTATTTCGTAGTTCTTCCAGTCGGTCGGCTGCTTGCGAACCTCGTACTGTTTCCAGTCATCCGGGGGTCTCGCCGCCTCGCTCTGGGGCGGCTGAACCGGTTCGGGGCGAGGCTGCGGCCCGGGCATCGTCTCGGATACGGTCGCGCCGAGGGGCTCTATATGGAGCTGCTCGTACGCCTTTGGGGCCGGCTGCTGGGGCTGCTGGGGCTGCTGCGCGGGGGCGGCCTGACCGGCGGCCTGCCCCGTGCCGGGGGCCGCGAAGATATTCATATCCTCGGCGGGTTTCGTTTTCTGTTTGGGCGTCTCGCGGGTCTCGAAGCCGGGCCTCGGCATCTGGGGCCGCTGCTCGTCCTCCCTGCGGCGATCATCCCCCCATGTGACTTTGTCCTTCGGCTCGTGGCCGAAATTCTCCGTTATCTTGTCGCGGCTCATGCGGGGAGGCCCGGCGGGCTTGCGAACGTCCTCCTCCACCTGCTGACCGATCTTCTCGATCGCCTTATCAACGCCTGCGAAATCCTCATCGAAGCCGTCGAGCATCTTGCGGTGCCCGTCGATGAGGGTCTTGAGGCGCGTGATGTAATTGTCCTTGTTCTTCTTGAGCTCGAGGATCTCCCGGCGAAGCTGGCTCGTGTGGGCGCGGATCGATTCGGAGGCCTTCTCGGCCTCCATCTCCGCCTCGCGCATCATGAGGCTCGCCTCGCGGCGGGCGTTCTCCTTCGCCTCATGCGTGAGCTTTTCCGCGGTGAGGAGCGTGTTGCGCAGGTTGGTTTCGATCGCCTTGAATTCGTTTAGGCGGTCCTCGATCGCGACGATGCGCTCCCGAAGGCTCTTGTTGTCCGACAGCACTACTTCATACTCCTCCGCGACCGTGTTCAAAAACGCGTACACCTCTTCGGAATCGAGGCCGCGCATGACCTTCTTGAACTCCTGCTTCCTGATATCGAGCGGCGTGACTCTCATCGCACTGCCTCCTGATCGCGGCTAAAGCCGAAATCGTTTAATGCCGAACGCTACGATCTGCAAAACGACGGCAAGGATGATTGCAGCGAGATCGAGCTTCCACGCCGGCAGGACGCGCCTGAGAGGAGTAAGGATCGGCGTGTAAACCTTGTCGAGCATGTGGAGCAATCTGCTTCGTTCCTCAACCGCCTTCAAGAATACATAGACGAGCGTTATGAATGTCGCCGTGTTGAGCGCAGCAATTATCAGACCAATACTATCGGTGATAAAATAGCCCATAATTCACAATGACTCAATAGATTATATTTCCGGGCGGCGCCCGATGCGCTCCGGTCCACCCGAGCCCGCTGGCCAGTTTCCAATCAACCGGTCTCTCTCTCGCCGAACAGCACCCGCCCGAGGCGGACCATCGTCGAGCCCTCGGCGATCGCGATCTCGAAGTCGTCAGTCATCCCCATCGAGAGGTGCTCCATCGAGACGTTCTCGATCCGCGCGGCTTCGATTCTCTCCTTGAGCGAGCGGAGCTGAGTGAACGCGGCGGCGACGGACCCCAAGTCGCTCACGAGGGGCCCCACCGTCATGAGGCCCCGAATACGCAGGTTGGGGAGCCCCGCGACGAGGCTGCACATGGTCAACGCGCCCTCGAGCGGGAGTCCGAATTTCGAGCCCTCGCCGCTCGTGTTGACCTCGAGAAGAATGTCCGTCGTCACGCCGGCCGTCGCTCCCGAGCGGCTCAGGTGCTCGGCGAGGCGCAGCGAATCGACTGACTGTACCAATGCGAACCGGCCGATGACCTTCGCGACCTTGTTCGTCTGGAGGTGCCCGACGAGATGCCAGCGGCAGGGAAGCTTCACGGCGGGCGCTTTGGCGAGAAACTCCTGCACCTTGTTCTCGCCGACGTCCTGGATGCCCGCCTCGATCGCCGCGGTCACGACCTCCGGGCCGTGCGTCTTCGTGACGGCGACGATCGTGATCGCGGCCGGATCGCGCCCCGCGCGCGCGGCGGCCTGCGCGATGCGCTCCCTCACGCGCTCGAGATTATCTTTGATCGTCATCGTCATGGCGTCCCGATGCTACCCCCTCTCCATATGCAGGCGATGGAGGAGCCGGTGCGCGATCGGAGCGATGAAGATTCCGACTGTCGCCAGAAACGCGATACCCGCGAAGAGTGCGTAGAACGACGCGAAGAGCTTGGCCGCGGCCGTGGTCAGCGGATTCACCGGCCCCATTCCGCCGAGGATCATCGACGCATTGAGAAGGGAATCGAGCCAGGAGAAGCCCGCGCAGAGGCGATATCCCACTATGCCGATGGCGAGCGAAAAAACGATCACAACGGCGCCGGTGAGGCCGTGCCTGAAGAGCCGGCGGATGAAAAGTGCCCGCGGCAGCAATGGTTCGCTTCGATGTTCGTACATCACGTTTCGGCGCGTCCTAGGCGCGCTCGCGAAATTCTCCCTGATCGTCATTGTTACGGCGCCGTGATGCTACTCCTTCCCCGCGACCAATGCAACTATTGACAATAATGGCCTATTTGATTCATCATACGCGCATTCATCCCCGGTGAGTTTCGGCTCATTGGCCCCCTCCGGGTTACGATCCGGAGGTTCTATATCAACACACCGCGTTTCGCTTTCCGTCGTTTCGTGGGAGGGGCAGTGATGGGACGTTTGCAGCGAGGAACCAGGAAGAACAACACTTCAAAACTCAAGTATAAAGCCACTCATTCCCCGCTCGGTAAGAAGCCGGCACGCAAACGACCTAATGATGATGAAGATGTGTATCGTTTGCGGATGCGTAATCAACTGTTACGAGAATCCCAAGAGCGATACACCCTGGTGGACTTGTTCAGCGGAGCTGGAGGCTTAACACTTGGGTTCACGCAATCCCTTGGACAGGCATTCATTCCTGTTTGGGCAAACGACTTCAATCGATTCGCCGCGATGACATATTCGGCGAATTTCGGGTGTCATTGCACAACCGACGATATACTTGAAATCGTTGATAACAGCATCAAGCAAATACCGAAAGCCGATGTCGTCATAGGCGGACCGCCTTGCCAAGGATTCAGCCTGCTCAACAAGAATCGGAAAGACGATCCTCGGAAACAGCTTTGGCGACCTTTCCTGCAACTTGTCGAACACACAGGGGCACAGATTTTTGTAATGGAAAACGTACCCCAGCTCCTCGGTTCCGAAGAATACGCGGAAATATGCAATGAGGCCATCTCGCTCGGATTCAAGACGACATCCGCGAAGCTCTGCGCCGCAGATTACGGTGTTCCTCAAACGCGGTGGCGAGCATTCATTATTGGGTGTAAGTTTCTTAATCCAAGTGAGTACTTTCCCCCCAAGAAGACCCATCGGAGACCCGATGCCGTCGATACAGGCATGTCATTTTCCGATGAATTTGATGAATATGTGGCTCGCCCTAAGCCATGGAGAACGGTGCGCGATTCCATCTCCGATTTGCTGAAACCGCTCGGTACGGAAATCCGAAAAGAACCTCCACCCTACGACCTTCACTTCGGCAGAAATCCAACAAAGCTCAGTTTCGATCGCTATCGAGCGATACCTCAAGAAGGCATGAACAGATTCGATTTGCAGAAAAGGGCGCCGGAACTGACTCCTGCATGCTGGATCAGGAAGACTTCTGGCGGAACGGATCTCTTCGGCAGGCTCTGGTGGAACAAGCCGGCGTTCACGATCCGGACGGAATTTTTCAAGCCCGAAAAAGGTCGGTATTTGCACCCATCACAACATAGACCGATTACTCATCGCGAGGCCGCAAGGCTGCAATCATTTCCCGATACATTCAAGTTTCTCGGGACAAAGATCGAGATCGCGAAGCAGATAGGCAACGCGGTTCCTCCGATGCTGGCCGCCCGCATAGCGGATTGCGTCTTGGCCATGTTGCTTAATAAGGAATCGGAGAATGCCGGATCGATTCACGCCCCAAGATCGCAGCCGGATAATGGCGAACATCAAGGGGCGCAACACATCGCCTGAGAAAACTGTGAGGCGATGCTTGCGCAAGCTTGGCGTGCGTTATAGATCGCACGCACGGCGTTTGCCCGGAACTCCTGATTTCATCCTGCCGGATCTTGAGACGGCATTATTCGTCAACGGATGCTTCTGGCACGGACACAGGGGTTGTCGAAGAGCTTCAATTCCGAGCTCAAACACGAGTTTCTGGAAGAAGAAGATTGCGGGCAACATCACAAGGGACAGGAAGAAGGTCAGGCAGCTCAGAAACCTCGGTTGGCACGTCGAAACGATATGGCAGTGCCAAATGAAGAATGAAGAAACGGTATTGCAGAAGGTCTCAATGATCAGAGAACAGAGGAGTTCATATGGCCGCAAGAGATAAGATCCGCGAATTATTCCTCGCCAATGTCGGAAAGATCCTTACAACCAAGCGAATTCGAAAGGTCGCGGCGATAAGCGAATATGCCCGTCGAATTCGAGAATTGAGGGACGAGGAAGGATTTCAAATCAAGTCTCATCTTGATCGATCGGATCTTAAGCCGGGAGAGTATATCTTGGAGACCCTTGAACAAAGACCGGCATTCGGCAGAGGAATCTCACCACAGCTGAGAAATGAAATCCTCGAGCGAAACGGTTATACGTGCCAGTTATGCGGAGCAGGACCGGGCGACATCGACCCCTACAACCCGACTCGCAAAGTTCGCTTGCACGTCGATCATATTGAGCCTCTCAGTCAAGGCGGAACCGAGGACAAAACCAATCTTCGTGTTCTATGCTCAGCTTGCAATCAGGGGAAATCAAACGTCACGCCTCCCAGCGATACGGCGCTGAACATTCTGGCGAGAATCAGGAAACTATCAAGGGCAGAACAATTGGAAGTATACAAGAGTCTGAAGCGGAAATTCGAACCTGAAGAATAAACAAGAAGCTACCCCCGTTCGCCACGTGTCACTTACTCTGATCGATTAGAAGCCCGTGAGAGCCATCTAGTTGGCCGGGTGCCGTACGAGGCAGCCGGCGAGTTCCGCAGCGCGCCGACATCCCGAAGCGAATCGAGTGCCAAGAAGAGCAACGTGCGTCGGCGCGCGAGGACTGTCTGAGCCGGCGTCTCGTACGGCGCCCGGCCCCACCGAAGCACTTTACGCCTTCTCCGGGAACAGCTTCACGAGATCCTCGGGCTTGGGCTTCGGCGTCGAAAGGCTCACCACGATCAGCATCCCGATCGACACGATGCCCGCGGGATAGATGCTCGGGATGCCCCACGGGTCGCCCCCCTGCATCACCTGCGGCATGAGGCGCGGCACGACGAGATCGAGGACGATCACCATCAGGGCGCCCGATACGATCGACGCCACGCCTCCTGCCCGCGTCGCGCGCCTCCAGGCGAGCGCGGCGAGGAGCGCGGGCGTGATCGCGACGCCGTACATCGTATAGGCGAAATACGAGTAGCGCAGAACCGAGATCTGGAGCCCGAAATACGTCGGGATGAAGATCATCAGAAACGCGCATACGCCGAGAATGCATATGAACACCTTCTGCAGCGCGACCATCTGCTTCTGCGTGGCGTCGGGCTTGACGAATCGCTGGTAGATGTCGCGCATGATGTTCGTCGAGGGGGAGAGAAGATAGTTCATCCCCGTCGAGATGACGACGGCGCACGCCGCGCCGAGGAGAAGCACGCCGAAGATGAGGCCGAAAAAGCCCTCGCGGGAAATGTCCCTTCCCGCCTGGAGCACGATTGATGCGGGATCGACGCCGACCCTCAGATTCTTGACCGCTTCGACGGTCGAGAGGCCGGCGAACGCCGAGCCGAGCTGGGTCCGGAGCGATTCGACCTGTCCCGGTTTGACGTTGCCTGCGGCAATGGCCTCGTTTGCGAGCTCCATTGCGCGATCCGCCGCCGACGCGGGCGCGAGCGTTCCCGCGGCAACCTCATGCTTCACCGTACCCGCGATCTGGAACGCGTTGATTTCGCTCCAGTGGATCGCCGCCGCGTAGATCGCGATGATCACGACGACCGTCTCGACGACTATCGTGCCCACGATCCAGAGGGCGACGGCGCGTTTCGCCTCGGCCGGCGACTTGGCCGAGTAGAATTTCTGGTACATCGATTGAACGCCCATGAGGAGGAGGAACGTCGCGAGGAAATATCCTCCCGCCTTGAGCGCGGGATGCGCGCCGAAATCCGCGGCAAACACCTGGAAGTGCTGCGGCGGGAGCGCCGCCGACGCCGCGTGCGGACCGCCCGCCGCGGCGATCGTGAAGGGCACCGCGATGCAGCTCGCCAGCACGATGATGATCCCGTTCGGGAGATCCGTATGAGCCACCGCCACCATGCCGCCGACCGCGGTGAAGAGAATCACGAAGAGCGCGGCGATCGCCTGGCCGGTGTAAACCGACACGGCGCCGTTCGTGAGAACGTTGAGAATGTAGCCGCCGGCGCGGAACTGGTACGAGACGATAGTCGTGAAGGCGATGATGAGCGCGATCGCGCCGAAAACGCGCGCGAACTTGCCGTAGCGCACCTCGAGAATATCGCCGATCGTGTACTGCCCGAAGGAACGGATCTTCGCCGCAAGGAAGTAGATCACGGCGATGCCGAACCATGCCCCCGCGGGGAGCCAGAGCGACGACCAACCCGCCCGCGCGGCATATTCGGCGCCCGCGATGAAGGTGCCCGAGCCGATCCACGTACACACGAGCGTGAAGACCATCTTGGTCAGCGAAAGGCTCCGCCCCGCGACCATGAAGTCCTCCTGGCTCTTGACCTTTTTGGCCTTATAGAGGTTGAATCCCATAAGGACGAGGAGATACGCGAGAATGATCCAGAGGAAATAGCTCATTCAAAGCCCCTTTCCTTGTGAATGCCGCCCCGTGTCCGGCGGGCGCGAACGCCGCCCGGGCGGGCGCTCTTACGCATGCACTCTCACGAGCTCCATCTGCTCTTCGCCGGCGACGACGACCTTGCCGTCGAGCGTGATGAAGCAGTCGATCTCCGTCCTCGCCGCCATCTCCCCCTTGAGGTAGATGCCGGGCTCGATCGAGAAGCAGATACCGGGCACGAGCAGCCGCTCGTCCTTCGTCTCGAGATTGTCTATGTTGACGCCGTTCCCGTGAACCTCCTCGCCGATCGAGTGCCCCGTGCGGTGGACGAAGAAGTCGCCGTAGCCTGCGTCCACGACGACCTTGCGGCAGGCGTCGTCGACCTCCCAGCCGTAACAGGGCTTCTTCCCGGCGAAGCGCGCGCGGACGAAGTTCACCGCGGCGATGCGCGCGTCGCGCACGACGTGGAAAATCTCCAGATATTTCTCGGGCGGTTCGTCCCCGACGAAACCAGACCACGTGATGTCGTAGTAGATCGAGCCGGGCTCGTTGAGCTTGGCCCAGAGATCGATGAGGAAACAGTCCCCCTTCTTGAAGGTGTATGTACCCTCCTGCTTCGGCTCGAAATGGGGGTCGGCCGGGTGGTCGTTGATGCCGACGATGGGGGATTCGCCGCCGCAGTCGAGCCCTTCCTCCTCGAAGCGCTTCATGATGAACCGCGCGAGCTCGTATTCGGTGAGCTTTTGCTTCTTCGCCAAGGCCTTTCCGACCTCGGCGAATGCCTCGTTCTTGATATGCTGGATCTTCTCTCCGGCCTTGAGGTGGCTCTCGTAGCCCTTATGGTCAATGAGCGACTCGAACTGCTGGACGAGATCGGCCGATGAGACGATCTCATGCCCGAAGCTTCTCACGATCTCGATCGTGCCCGCGTCGACGATCGAGACGTACGGGATATTGTTGAGGGGCGAGTACTGCATCGCGATCTTCTTCGGCGCACCGAGCATTTTCTTGATCGAGGCGTGGAGCTCTTCCCATGCGCGGTACATCCGCTTCTCGCCGGCGAGCGCATCGAGCCTCGCGGGCTCGACCACGGAGACGAGCCGCACCGGCTCTCCCTGCGCCGGTATCCAGTAATACCAGCGCCTCGACGTCATCTTCTTGAAATCGAGGCCGAGCACGCGATACGCGAGATGGTCGCGGTTGTGAAAATCGCAGAGGAGCCAGCCGTCGAAGCCCTTTTCCTTGAGAGCCGCCTGAATCTTCTTGATATCCATCGTTCGAGCCTCCCCGTCTTGAGAATCACCCTATACGAGCGCTTGAATACGTGGATCGAACGCTATCACGGCGTCTTTGGCGATGTCAAGGAAAGGGCATGGGTTCGCGATCATGGCTTGATCTTGAACCAGCCGTTCGGCGAGGCGGTCGCGCGCTCGAGCCCCCGGTAGCCCCGGACGCTCCAGAGGTAGACGACTCCGGGCTTGAGCGCGGTCCTGAGCGAATCGGGCGTCTTCCAGGAGGATTCCCTGATATTTCTCTCCAGCGCGATCCTGTCGAGCTTCGGCGTGAATATCTCGAGCGTGAAACGATCGTCCTGTCGCTCCGATTTCCATTTGAAGATCGCCGGGAACGCCTTGATTTCCCCCGCGGGCTCCATGAGCTCGATGCCGTACGCGACGGGGGGAGCCCCCCGCATGACGCTTTTGCCCGGCGCGGGAGCCCCGGACTTATCATTCGTCGCGAAGTGCGCGATCACGAAGACGACCGCCGCGGCGGCGGCCGCCGGAACGAGCCATCGCGCGGCGCGCGCCCCGCGACGGAACCGGACAATGCGCGCCCCCGGACCCGTCGCGGCGGGGACGATTGTCTCCCTGAGCGCCTTTTCGAGCTTCGTGCGCGCATAGAGCCATTCCCCTTTACGCGCGAGATCCTCATCCGAGTCGATCGCTTCGAACCTCCGGAGACGCTTGAGTTCGAGGCCGCAGAGCGGGCAGGAGTCCAGGTGCCGCCGCACGGCCTCCGCCTCTTTCTCGGCGAGCGCCCCCTCGAGATATCTGTCCAATGTCTCGAGATCGATATGTTCTTTGTCAGGCATTTCCGAAACCTCTCTCTTCGAGGAGACGGCTGAATTTTCTCCGCGCGTTCTGTATCAGCGTCCGCGCGCCCGTCGCGTTCTCGCACCCGAGGATTTTCGTTATCTCGTTCACCGCGAGCCCCTCCCGGTAGTGGAGCACGAAGGCCTCGATCTCGTCGGCCTCCATGCATCCCTTTGCGGCCTCGAGGATGCGTCCCAGATCCTCGAGCGCGTCGATCGCGCTGAAGAAATCCGTTCCGAGCGCGTCGACGCCGGAACCGTCATCGAGCGGATGGAGTCTCTTCCGCCACTGCACACGCTTCTTCGAGAGCTCTCCGAGACAGTGGTTTCTCGCCACCTGGTACGCCCACGTCGAAAAACGCGAGCGCCCGGAAAAGCTCCGGATATTCCGGAAGATCTTGATGAAGATCTCCTGCGAGAGCTCGATCGCCTCCTCGACGTCGTGCGTGTACCCGAAGCTCCAGAGATAGATCCTTTTCCCGTACCTCCGGAACAGCTCGGCGCAGAGCTCGTCGCCCGGTTCCCGTGCGATCGCCGTCGCCAGCGCCTCGTCGGACGCCGATTGAGCCTTCTCAAGCAATAGGACTCTCCCCGCATGCAGGATGACACAATGAGATCTCGATTGATTATAGCAGATTCAACGGCGGCGGCGCAGCATGATCATCATGATGACGGCGGCCGCGACGGCGAAGAGCGCGAGGGCGACGTACGCGGGGCGCGCGAGCTCGCGCGAGAGCTTCGGGGCGGAGGAACCGTCGCCGATCGCGACGAACGCACCCCATACGGCGGGAAGGCCGAGCGCGTCGCTCCTCGCGAGCGCCGTACGCTGCGCGGCGCTCAGGGCGGCCGCGGCGCCGAGACCCGACCTCACGTTCTCGTAGTACTCGGTCATCATCGCGCCCGCGAGCTCGTCGGGAACGTCGAGCTGCGCCGCGACGACGCAACCGCCCCCCGCGTAGAGGAACGCCTGCGTGAGGCCGGATATGCCTTCGCCGTACGAGAGCACGCCGCCCGCAGAGCGGCACGCCGAAAGCGTCACGAGGGCGGTGTTGAGCTTGAGCGCGGCGATCTCCTGCCATTGGAGAAGAGCGTCCTCGGCGGGGCTCGCAAGCGTATCCTCGAAGCTTCGATCCGGATTCAGGACGATGAAGGAGCGCCGAAGATCGACGTTATCGATGTACGCGTGCGCGGCGATATGAAGAATGCCGGTATCGTCGAGGCGGCTCCCCTTGAACGCGCTCTCCCCGGCGCTCTTTCCGGTGAGCACGAGGGGACGGGGGAAGATCGCGGCCACGTCCTTCGCCTCCTGAGCGGCATGGGAAAGCGGCTCGATCGGAATATCGGTGAAGGGATAGACGCGGCTTGCGCCTCTCGGCCCGGCCGCGCTTTCGCCGCTCGCGCCGATCGCGATGATGCCGTACTCGCTCACGCGCTTCGAGCTTGCGCGGATGCCGTTTCGCTCCCGCAAGTAGCGCAGCGTCCGCAGGGACGGCGCGTACGAAACGTCGTGATCCTCGACGAGGTACTTTCCTCCGTGCTCGAGGAGAGCGAACGGCAGCCGGTTGATGAGACCGTCCGGGATGATGATGAGCCGCTCCCCGGCTCCGAGCTCACCCGCCACCGGCCCGAGGAGAAGATCGAAGAGCTCCTTCGACGCGGCGTCGAACACCTGCCGCGGGATCGCGGCGCGCGCTCCCGCCGGCGCGGCGCCGGGGCCGGCGACCGCGGCGGAGTCGGACGGCGTTTTCCCCGGCGAGCTCGCGAGCTGCTGAAGGATGCTCAGGAAATAGTCGATCCGCCGCTCGATGACGGATTTGGCGGGAAGCTCGTGAACCGTGAGGTCCCCGTTTCGAGCGCTGAACACGTAAGACCCGCGCTCTCCGAGGAAGTACGAGAGCACCCGTTCGTCGGGAGCGAGCGCCGAGAGGAGCTCGTCGGGCTGCTCGACCTTCGGATAGAGCAGCGAAACGTGGCTCTTGTCCGCCTGCTCGAGCTGCATGCTCAGAGTCACGAAGCGCCTCTCGAGCCCTTCGATCTTCTCGAGGAGACCGGCGCGCTCCCCGGGCGTGATCGTTCCGTCCTGGAGACGCGCCTGATAAAAGGTGAGCCGCGAGAGAATCTCGCGCTCCCGGGTGAGGAGCCGCTCGTTCCCTTTCTCGCCGGCGCGGTCCATCGCTTCCCTGAGGAGCGAGGCGAGAATCTGCGCCCTGCATCGCTCCGTGTAGCTCAAGGCTTCCTTCACGTCCGGCGCGCGATCCGGCCTCGCGAGGATGAGCGAAACGATGCGCTCGTACGGGAGAATCGCGGGCTGAAGAAAGCTCCTGCGCAGCTCGTCGGAGCCCGCGAGACGCCTGAGGGACTCCACCGAGACGATCGCCCGGTGCTGGAACGAATAGCTCTTCGCCGTGTCCCCCTCGGCGAGATAAAGCTCCCCGAGATCGGAGAGACATTTCCACCTGAGCTCCTCAAGACCGCTCCCTTCCGCGAGGGAAAGGGCCCGCTCGAGGTAACCGATCGAAGGCGCCGCCGCGCCCCCTGCCGTCCCCATGAGATACAGGGCTCGGGCGCGCATGTAATCCTGCCCCTCGCGAGGGAGAATCGCGAGCGCCTCCCCGAGGTATCCCCGCGCCGCGGCGTTCTCGCCGGTCTGGATGGAGAGAGAGGCGAGGTTGTTGAGCGCCCAGACGATCTCGGTCTCCTCCTTCGATGCGCGGGCTATCTCGAGACATTTCACGTAGAGCTCCTCGGCGAGGTCGGTTCGCCCCGCGGCGGAGTACGCCGAGCCCATGCCGCTCACGACGCGCCCGAGGAAACGCTGATCCCCCGTTTCGGTCGCGACGGCGAAGGCGTTATCGTAGTGCTTCAACGCCTCGCTGTAATTGCCGAGGTAGAAATAAACCGAGCCGATAGAGTATTCCACGTCGCCGGCCCCCGAGCGGTCGCCGAGCTCCTCGTAGATCGCCATCGCCTCGTTCTCGTACGACAGCGCGTCGCGATAGCGGCCCTGCATGTCCGCGATGTTGCCGAGAGAGTTGAGGGCCCAGGCGGCGCCCCGCCTATCGCCGAGCTCCCGCCTCGTGTCGAGCGTCTTCCGGTAGTAGTCTTCGGCCTTTTTGAAATCGCCGAGCTTGTGATACGTGACGGCGAGCCCCGCGAGGGTCCAGCTCAGGCCGTACAGGTTTTTCTTTTCCTCGTATATCGCGAGCGCGCGCTCGTAATGCCGGACGGCGCTCGCGTACTCGCCGAGGGCGCCGCGGAGGTATCCGAGCCTGAGCTCCGCGCCGAGCTCTCCCCAGACGTTGCCCTGCTCCCCGTGCATGACGAGCGATTGCTGAAAGAGCTTGAGCGCGCCTTCCTTGTCCCCTTTGGCCTCGGCGAGCGCGCCGCGGCCGTAGTATATAAACCCAAGGATCCATTCCAGGCCGCACGCCTTCGCGGTCTCCTCCGCCTGCGTAAAATGGACGGCACCCGCATCGAGCGCCCCCATGCGCACCTCGATCTGGCCCAGATTGTTGAGAAGGGACGCGATCTTTTCCTTGCTCCCCATCGCCCGCTCGAGAGTGAGCGAGCGCTCATAGAGCGAGAATGCCTCCCCGTTTTTCTGACGCTTGTCCTCGAGCCGGCCGAGCCCCGCGAGGCAGCCGCTCTCGATTTGCCGGAAACCCTTCGCGCTCGCGCTCGAAAGCGTTGCGCGGTAAAGGCTGTCAGCGGCGGGAATGCGGTCCGCCGCGTTGAGACATTCGGCCTCGAGGTACCTAACGCCGGCGAGGAGCCGCTCCGACGATGGAAGATTCGCGGGAAGGCCGGAAATCCTCCGTGCGGATTCGAGGGCACCCTGAGAGCCCTGGTTCGCCAGATGAGAGAGCGCGAGGGCCTTGCCGCACAGAACGGCCGAGAGCGTATCCTTCCCGTTTTCCGCGGCATCGAATGCGCTCCGGTAATAAGCGGCGGCTTCGGTGAAGTTTCTCTGGAGACGCGCCCTTTCCCCGTTTACAAAGAGCCTGAAGATCTCCTGCTGCGCTCCCGGGGGCTCGTCCGGCACACGAGCGCAGTACCCGAGCGCGGCGTTCGGCGCGCAGAGCCGCGACCGCGCTTCGATGAGGCCCTCCGCGAGCTCGACGAGCCTTCCGCCCTCCTTGAGGGCGCTCTCGAAGAATCGCGCGGCCTTCTCGTTTTCCCCGGCGTCGAGGAGCGATGAACCCGCGTTGTACGCCTCGAGGCGTTTTTCGACGGAAGGCTGAGTCGAGCGGACTTCATTGCTCGCGAGGGCGAGCATGAAAACCGCGCCGAGGACCTTCAGCGAGGACTTCCAGAGCTTCCAGATATCGGAGAGCGCTTTTTTCTTCTTGCGAAGCATTTCGTCCTTGGACTCGCAGTGAATCATCCCCGCCGCGGCGCCCGCGTGACCGTCCCCGATATTGAGCGTGCGCATGATCTCTCCGATATCCTTGCCGTGCTCTTTCCCGATCATATTCATGGAGAGGGACATCGAGAGCGAGAGGTCGTTCGTCTTGCGTTCGCGGCGGAACAGGGGGCTCACGGTCAGCGCGCCGAGCGCTCCGGGCTCGATGAGGTACGCGAGATTCTTGAGCACGCGCGGCGGTCTCGTATGCGCCGTGAAGTCGAGAACGATGAGCTCGTGAGCCCTATCCTCGTCCAGGAAACCGATCGATTTTTTCAGGAACTCGATCATGCGCTTCTCTTCCCCGCGGTAGCGCTCGATCCGCTCCGCGACGGTCTCGTCCTTCAGCACGTCCTCGAGGGAATTGTCGCGCACGAGACGCGCGAGGAGATCGAGGTATTTCGTGTGCTCCCGCGGCGTCGGAAGAGACGCCTTGAGGCTCATGTCGACGAGCTTCCCCGGCGTTTCCCGGCGCCATTCTTCGACCGAGCGGTAGTTGAACGAGTCGATCGTGTCGGTCTCGGCGACCGTATCCGAAAAACGGCCGGGAAGCTCGCTGCCGCCGGCGGAGAAGTATTCGAACACGACGCGGGCGGCCGAGGGCTTCGTCTCGTCGAGGCGGCCGGAGAGACGCGCGGGATCGATCCCGCGGAGCGCGAGCGCCTCGCGGTTGCCCGGATGGTGATCGAACCAGAGCCCGCACTCGAGCGGATACGGAAGATCGCACACGACGTCGCGCGGCCCGATCGATATCTCGGCGCGTGTGATCGCACCGGGCCCCGCGAAGATGAACGAGTCGCAGCCGAGCACGAACGAGCAGATCGCGCCCGATACGACGCCGTCGAAATCGCCGTGCGTTATGATGCGGTCGTATTCCAAATTAGAATCCAATCGCGAGCACCGCGGCTCCCACCGCGAGACCGACGACGAAGTTGATGCTTTTGACCACGATAAACGTTCTGCGCGACTGCGCGAGCATGGGGAGCATCCCGTGCCCATCCTGCACGATTGAGCTCGCCAAGAGGATGCTCAACGGAATCGCCCCGCGCGCGAACAGCGTCACGAACACGAGGTGCGGCCCCGATTCCGGAATGAGGCCGATGAGGCACGCGAGCACGAGCACGATCCACCTGCCGCGCTCGACCGCCCCCGCGACGTCGAGGTGCGAACGCTCGAAGAGAAGATACATGGCGACGAGCGCGCCGAGGGTCCAGAGAAATATGCCGGGGAGATGCCGCTTCGCGACGTGCCGCCAGAGGTGCTCATCGAGGAAATGATCCGAAACGGTCGCCACGATGAACAACGCGATAGCGGAGGCGACGAGAAGCATGACGCGCACCGAGTTCCATCCCGCCGGTTCGATCTCGCCCGATATGACGAGCGCGAAGAGGAGGACGAGCGACACGGCGAGGACTCCCCGCGCGGCGGTGCAATCACGCCACTGGCGCTTGATCTGCGCGAGGTCGAGCGCGGTGCCTTCGACGCGTTCGTGCACCTCGAGCCCGTCGCAGCAGAACGCGTCGGCGGCGGACCGGCGGCGCGCGATCGCGTCGGTCGCGGCGCCGGCGAGCACACCGAGCGCAAAGCAGATTCCGAAGATGAGGAGCGCTTGCCTCGGCACAAGCGCGAGCATGACGAACTCCTCGTCCCCGCTCGTCGCGATCATCGCGGCGACGACGGCGCCGAGGCTCAGGATCCGGTGCGAGTACATCGCGACGACGGCGAAGTTGCCGAGGCAGCCCGGGATGAGCCCGAGCCCCGCGGCGAGCACGTACTGCACCCAGCGGTTCCGCGCCAGCACGCTCTGCCAGGCGCCGCTTGTGACGACGTTCACGTATTCGATGACGAGCATCATCACGAAAACGAATCCCGTGATGACGATTGTTTCCCTGATGACATCGATCACGCGCAGCGCTCCCTATGCATTAATCCTCGAGGAGGCTCCCCCGCTTGACCGCGCCGTCGCCGAAACGCTTCACGATCTCGTCGGTGGCCCGCTCGACCTTCTCCCATTTCTCGTTGGCCCCCGTCGACTCGCGGAAGAGGGACATCTGCGCACCCCTCCCGGACGAATCGAGCGGCTCGAGATTCGACGCGCCGACTCCGACGAGCCGCACCTTCGAGCGGAGATTATACATGGCGAGGAGCTTCACCGCCTCATGGTATATCACCTCTCCGAGCTGCGTCGGCTCGCCGAGCGTCTCGCTCCTCGTGACCTGCCTGAAATCGTGATGCTTGAGCTTGAGGGTCACCGTGCGGGCGCGAAAGCCTTCCTCCCGGAGCCGGCGGGCGATGTGATCGGACTGCTCAAGCAGATATTTTCTAAGGATGCTCACATCGCCGGTGTCCTCGGGAAGCGTATCCTCCGCGCTTATCGATTTCGGCGCAGAGTACGGCTCGACCGGCGAATCGTCCCCTCCTCCCGCGATCTCGACGAGCCGCGCGCCGAACTTTCCGAATCGCTCCTCGAGCCGCGCGGGTGAGTAGTTCCCGATGTCGCCGACGGTTTGAATGCCCAGCTTCGCGAGCTCATCGGCGCTCTTCTCGCCGATACCGGGCACCTTCCGAACGGGAAGCGCCCGCAGGAAGCGCTCCACGTCGGAGGGTGGTACGATCGTGAGCCCGTCGGGCTTGTTCATGTCGGAGGCGATCTTGGCGACGAGCTTGGAAACGGAGACGCCGACGGAGCAGGTGAGCGACGTTCTCTCCCTGATCCGCGCCTTCATCCCCCGCGCGACCGTTCCGGGATCGCCGAACAGGTGCTCCGTGCCCGTCAGATCGACGAACGCCTCGTCGACCGAGACCTGCTCGACGAGCGGGGAAAACTCCCCGAGGCATTTCATCACGGCGGCGGAAACCTCGGCGTAGCGCTCCATACGCACCGGAAGGAAGATCCCGTCCGGGCACAGCCGCCGCGCCCGGAAGAGGGGCAGCGCGGAATGCACCCCGAACGCGCGCGCCTCGTAGCTCGCCGCGCTCACGACGCCCCGCCTCATGTCCCCCCCGACGATGACGGGCCTCCCCTTGAGCGCCGGATTGTCGAGCACCTCGACGGAGGCGAAAAAGGCGTCCATATCTATATGTGCAATGATGCGGCGCGAACCCCAGGTGAATATTGCATCTTTTGCAGCCATCGGCTCCGGGCTTCCTTTTGAGCTCCCATTTTCAGTCGCAGAGTATGGGCACCCTCCGCGGCTATCATTATAGCACAAGGTTTCACATAGCACGCCGGGCAGCGATTGAGGGCAGACTTTCGTCAGGGAATACTCCAGCGGATGGATTCCCATGCTCGGGATCGGTATCGGACGGTGAAGCCCCCGATAATGCCCCGGGTATTACCGGAGGAGCACCATTTTCCGGGACACGCTGGACTTGCCTGCGGTGAGGCGGTAGAAATATATCCCGCTCGCGACCTTCGTTCCCGCGGCGCTGCAACCGTCCCACTTCACCGTATTCGTTCCGGCGAGCCGTCTCTCATCGAGCAGCGTCCGAACGAGCCTCCCCGTTGCGTCATATATCTCGAGTGCAGCGCGGCCCCCCTCAGCCATAGTGAACTCGATGCTCGTCGACGGGTTGAAGGGATTCGGATGGTTTTGAGAGAGACTGAACGCAATGGCGGGGGTCTCGAGCTCCGTGTCGAAAGAAGCTGCCGCCCTCCCATCGTCATAAATCACGACATGGTACGTGTACCGCGTGTTCGGCTCGGTTGTGCGATCGCTCAGAACGAAGCTGGCGCCATCCCTGCGGATATCGGGTTCGGGCAACCTCATGAAGCCGACGCCGCGGTCGGCGCTGCGAGACACATCGAACGTCAGATTCGATCCTAGAGCGGCTCCGCTCAGTGACCACGTAATCTCCGCATGATCGCCGGCCCATGCCGAGGCGAAATTCTCGAGCAAAACGGCAATCTGTCCGGTTACGATCCTCCGAAGGATCGTGCCACACCACCCCACGGCCACCCCCCTATTCGAATCAGTGAATGAGACACCCGAAAGCCACTCGCCTGTACCGCTCGTTTCACTCACCCACGCGGCACCGCCATCCGTCGTCCGAAGGATCGTGCCATACCACCCCACGACCGTCCCCGTATTCGCATCCGTGAACGAAACACCGAGGAGGTCGTTACCTGTCCCGCTCGTTTGACTCACCCACGTGGCACCGCCATCCGTCGTCCGAACGATCGTGCCATAATCCCCCACGGCCGTTCCCGTATTCGCATCCGTGAAGCAGACGCCGGAGAGGTCGCCGCTTGTCCCGCTCGTTTGACTCACCCACGTGGCACCGCCATCCGTCGTCCGAAGGATCGTGCCATACGAGCCCGTGACCGTTCCCGTATTCGCATCCGTGAACGAAACACCGAGGAGGTCGTTGCCTGCCCCGCTCGTTTGACTCACCCACGTGGCACCGCCATCCGTCGTCCGAAGGATCGTGCCATGCTGCCCCACGGCCGTTCCCGTATTCGCATCCGTGAAGGAGACACTGAGGAGATGGTTGCCTGTCCCGCTCGTTTGACTCACCCACGTGGCCCCGCCATCCGTCGTCCGAAGGATCGTGCCATACCACCCCACGGCCGTTCCCGTGTTCGCGTCCGTGAAGGAGACTCCGTGGAGAATGTTGCCTGTCCCGCTCGTTTGATTCACCCACGTGTCACCGCCATCCGTCGTCCGAAGGATCGTGCCATAATACCCCACGGCCGTTCCCGTGTTCGCGTCCGTGAACGAGACCTCGAGGAGATGGTTGCCTGTCCCGCTATTTTGACTCACCCACGTGGCCCCGCCATCCGTCGTCCGACCGATCGTGCCATGCCACCCCACTACCGTTCCCGTATTCGCATCCATGAACGAGACCCCGTAGAGATCCCAGCTCGACCCGCTCGCGCTCGTTTGACTCGCCCACGTGGCCCCGCCATCCGTCGTCCGAAGGATCGTGCCATACTGCCCCACAGCCGTTCCCGTATTCGCATCCGTGAATGAGACGCCCCAAAGGTTGTAGCCTGTCCCGCTTGTTTGACTCACCCATGTGGCCCCGCCATTCGTCGTCCGAAGGATCGTGCCATACTGCCCCACGGCCGTTCCCGTATTCGCATCCGTGAACGAGACCTCGAGGAGAGCTTTGCTTGTACCGCTCGTTTGACTCACCCACGCGGCACCGCCATCCGTCGTCCGGAGGATCGTGCCATGCCACCCCACGGCGGTTCCGGTATTCGCATCCGTGAACGAGACCGCGTAGAGGTCCCAGCCTGTCCCGCTCGTTTGACTCGCCCACGTGGCGCCGCCATCCGTCGTCCGAAGGATCGTGCCATACGAGCCCGTGATCGTTCCCGTATTCGCATCCGTGAACGAAACGCCGAGGAGATGGTTGCTTGTCCCGCTCGTTTGACTCACCCACGCGGCCCCGCCATTCGTTGTCCGAAGGATCGTGCCTTGATACCCCACGGCTGTTCCCGTATTTGCATCCGTGAATGAGACGTCGTAAAGCGAATTGCCCGTCCCGCTCGCTTGACTCACCCACGTGGCCCCGCCGTTCGTCGTCCGAAGGATCGAGCCATTGTGCCCCACAGCCGTTCCCGTATTCGGATCGGTGAACGATACGGCCCTCAGGGGGCTGCCCTGGGGCAGCGGGTTCTGCCAGTACCATTCAGGTGATGGCGCCGATTGGAGTAGCGCTGGAATGGAAACTGAAAGAAGACAGATGGATGACAGAACAATCAATACGACAAGAAGTGACCTCTTGATCATGTTCAACCCCCTCTGTCGAATGCTGTTGAAAGAAACCCCGTTGGAAGATTAGAGGAAAAGCGTACTCTCGTTCGCCGAAAGCTGCAATATTTAGTTCAAAGTACCGAGATAATTTCTTCTTGACAGCCGCGCGGGCATTCTGGTATTTTAATACCACATTAGTCTGAATGAGGTTGGGCGATGTCGAGTTTCATCAAGATATCCGAGGCGGCCTCGCTCGCGTTCCATACGGCAGCCTATCTCGCGCAGAACACGGGCCGGCTCGTCCCGAGCCGCGAGATCGCGCGCGCGCTCGGGGCCTCGGAGAACCATCTTTCCAAGGTTCTCCAGCGGCTCGCGCACGCCGGAATCGTACGCTCGACGCGCGGCCCGAAGGGCGGATTCAAGATACGCTCGCCGTGGGAAAAGATCAGGCTCATGGAGATCTACGAGGCGATCGAGGGTCCGACGGCTCCGGGACGATGCCTTCTCGATCCGCCCGTGTGCAGGGGAAACAGGTGCGCCCTCGGGGTGCTCGTCCACCGGACCGATGAAGCGGCGAGAAAATGCCTCACCGGCACGACGTTGGCGGAAATGGCGAAGAGCTTCCGTCTCGGCGCCTGACGGGGCCTGCAGAGATAACGAAAAACAGGTCATTACGGATCACAGGAGGTAGGAACCATGATCGTGAAGCTCAAGGAAGGGGTGTACGGGGTCGGCGTTGTGGACTGGGAACTGAGGAAGTTTCACGGGCACGAGCTCAGCACTCACCGCGGTTCGTCCTACAATGCCTACCTCATCAAGGACGCAAAGACCGTTCTCGTAGACACGGTCTGGGGGCCGTTCGCCGGTGAGTTCATGGACAATATCCGCGAGCTCGTCGATCCGGCGAAGATCGATATCGTCGTTGCGAACCACGCCGAGACCGACCATTCCGGAGCGCTCCCCGTCATCATGCGGCACGCGCCGAACGCCGAGGTCATCGTGTCGAAGCAGGGCGCCTCGAGCGTGCCGGGGCATTACCACGAGGACTGGAAGTTCCGGAAGGTGGGGACAGGCGACCGGATCAACATCGGCCTGAACGAGCTCGTGTTCATCGAGGCTCCGATGCTCCACTGGCCGGACAGCATGTTCACCTATCTCACCGGGCACAACATCCTTATGTCGAACGACGCATTCGGTCATCACTACGCGACGGCGTTCCATTTCAACGACGAGGTGGATCAGAAGGAGCTCTACGAAGAAGCCCTCAAGTACTACGTGAACATCCTCACTCCGTCGAGCGACCGCGTGATCAAAAAGATCGACGAGATCCTCGCGCTCAAGCTCCCCGTAGACATGATCGCACCGAGCCACGGGATCATCTGGCGCACGGATCCGCTCCAGATCGCCTTGAAGTACAAGGAATGGGCCGCGCAGAAGAGCGAGCCGCGCGCGGTCATCCTCTACGACACGATGTGGCATGGAACGCGGCAGATGGCCGAGGCGATCGGCGAAGGCCTCGCCGAGGCGGGCGTCGACTACAAGATCCTCAACCTCGCCGTTTCCGACCGGAACGACACGCTCGTGGAGGTTTTCAGGGCGCGAACCGTTCTCGTCGGCTCCCCGACGATCAACAACGGCGTCTTGCCGACGATCATGCCGGTCATGACGGACATCAAGGGGCTCAAGTTCAAGAACAAGATCGGCGCGGCGTTCGGCTCCTACGGATGGAGCGGCGAGGCGGTCAAGATCATCGAGGAGCACCTGACGGCTTCCGGGATCGCGATCGTTCGCAACGGCATACGGTTCAAATGGCAGCCGCGTCCCGAGGAGCTCGACGCCTGCCGCGAGTTCGGCCGCGAGATCGCCGAAGAGACCAAGAAGCCGTGCGAGGCATGACGGCGCCCGGAACGAAACATTCGAACAGCCGAAAGCCCGCGGACACCTGAAAGGAGTATGGGATGAGCATGTTCTGTTACCAGTGCGAGCAAACGACGAAAGGGACGGGGTGCACCGTCGCGGGCGCCTGCGGCAAGGACGCGACGACCTCGACGCTCCAGGACGTTCTGCTGTACGCGGCGAAGGGCGTCTCGATGTACGCAAACCGGGCCGCAAGGCTCGGCGCGCGCGACCGCGATGTCGACGTTTTCACGATCGAGGCGCTGTTTTCGACCGTGACGAACGTCGATTTCAACCCGGAGAATCTCAAATCGATCATCGAACGCGCGGCCGTCATGCGCGACAGGGCGAAGGCGCTCTACGAAAACGCCTGCGCGAAGGCCGGAAAGAAGCCCGAGGCTCTGAACGGACCGGCCGCGTGGAAGCCCGCGGGGGATATGGAAGGGCTCGTCCGCCAGGGTCTCGAGATATCGATCCTCGAGCGGAGCACAAAGCTCGGCGCCGATATCGCCGGCCTCCAGGAGCTCGTGACGTACGGGCTCAAAGGCGCGGCGGCGTACGCGGATCATGCGCAGATTCTCGGGAGCGAGGACGACGCCGTGTACGCCTCGTTCCACGAGGTGCTCGACGCGCTCACCAAGGAAACGCCGTCCGCGGACGAGCTCCTCGGCTGGGCGCTCAAAACGGGGGAGATCAACTACAAGGCGATGGAGCTCCTCGACGCGGCGAACACGGGGGCCTACGGCCACCCCGCTCCGTCGAAGGTTCGAGTAACGCCGGTCAAGGGCAAGGCGATCGTCGTCTCGGGACACGACCTCAAGGACCTCGAAGAGCTGCTCATTCAAACGCAAGGCACGGGAATCAACGTCTACACGCACGGCGAGATGCTCCCGGCGCACGGCTACCCGGGCCTCAAAAAATACAAACACCTCGCGGGCAACTACGGCGGCGCATGGCAGGAGCAGCAGAAAGAGTTCGACGCGTTCCCCGGCGCCATTCTCATGACGACCAACTGCATCCAGAAGCCGCGCGATAAGTACAAGGCCCGTATCTTCACGAGCGGGCTCGTGTCGTGGCCCGGCGTTCGGCACATCGGCCCCGCGCGCGATTTTGCGCCCGTGATCGAGGCTGCGATGGCGGCCCCGGGCTTTCTGAAGGACGGGCCGGAGAAGTCGATCACCGTCGGATTCGGAAGAAACGCCGTCATGGGCGTGGCGGGCGCCGTGATCGACGCGGTCAAGGCGAGGAAGATCCGCCACTTCTTCCTCATCGGAGGCTGCGACGGGGCGAAGCCCGGCCGCAGCTACTACACCGACCTCGCGAAGGCGGTGCCGAAAGACTCCGTGATCCTTACCCTCGCCTGCGGCAAATATCGTTTCAACAAGCTCGACTTCGGGGACATCGGCGGCATCCCGCGGCTCCTCGACGTCGGGCAGTGCAACGACTCCTACTCGGCGATACAGATCGCGCTCGCGCTTTCGAAGGCGTTCGGGGTCGGCGTGAACGAGCTCCCGCTCTCCATCATCCTCTCGTGGTACGAGCAGAAGGCGGTCGCCGTGCTCCTCACGCTTCTCTATCTCGGGGTGAAGAACATCAGGATCGGGCCGAGCCTCCCTGCGTTCGTGACGCCCCCCGTGCTCGGCATTCTCGCGGATCAGTTCGGCATCAAGCCGGTCACGACGCCCGAGGCGGATCTCAAAGCGATTCTCGGCTGACGCCGGAGCGTCTTCATCGGATTCTCGGCGCGAACTTCTGAACGCGCCTGTTTCGCGAATCGACGACGTACACGTTGCCGCCGCCGTCCACGGCGATCCCCTCGGGATGATCGAATTGCCCTTCACCGGTCCCGGGAGTCCCGAGCCTCGTCACGAATGATCCGTTCGGCGCAAACTGCACGAAACGGTCGTTCCCGAGGTCGGTTGCGAAGATCGCCCCGTCGTCGGCGGCCGCCACGTCGGCGGGGCAGTCGAACTGATCATCCCCCGTCCCGTAGCTTCCCCAGGAAGCGAGATACGCGCCCGCCGCCGAGAACCGCTGAATCCTGTTGTTGTGGCAGTCGGCGACGAGCACGGTGCCGTCTCCCGGGACGACGGCGATGCCCGTCGGGCCGTCGAATTGCCCCGGGCCGCTCCCGTATGATCCCCACGCCCCGAGAAAATCCCCGTTCGTCGAGAACTTCTGCACGCGATGGTTCTGGTTGTCAGTGACATAGACGTCGCCGCCCGAAGCGGCGACGCCGACGGGAGACCGGAACTGGCCGTTCCCTGTCCCTTCGCTCCCCCATTTCGCGACGAACGCGCCGGCCGCCGTGAATTTCTGGACGCGGTTGTTGCCCCCGTCTATGACGTAGACGTAGTCGTCCTCGTCCACGGCGATCTTCTCGGGAGAATCGAACTGCCCGTCGCCGCTCCCCGCCCCTCCCCACCAGAGCACAACCTCACCCTCCGACGTGAATTTCTTCACGATGTTGTTCCAGTTGTCGGCGACGTATATGCCGCCGGCGCGGTCAGCGGCGATTCCCTTCGGGTAGTACAGCGTACCGTCCCACACGGTCACCTCGTTCCCCCACTGCGCGACGAAAACATAGGAGTCGGTGTGAAAAGGACCCGAAGCGAGCGTGGTCTCGCAGCAGCGCCGGACGCCGCTATACGTTCGCGCATTCGCGTCGATGGCGCCGCGGTCGAAGCTCGTCGTGCCGCTCATGCCGGCCCAGAACTCCCATTCGAGTACTGGGAATCCCTTATCCAGCTCCGAGAGCCCCCAGGAAGGTCCGAAATCGAGCACGGCGCTTGACAGACCGTAGAAATCGACGGTGATCGAGGGATGCAAATAGAAAGCGATCCTGGCTTCTTCCCGGCCGTCGAAGTAGAACGGATGAGGCGCGAATCCGGGGACGGAGCTCAGAGAGCCCGACCACGCGCGATGATCATACGCCAATCCGCATCGGATGGACCCCGCGGTTTCGATACCCATTTCGCTCACGCCGGTGAATCCCGACGTGACCGTGAACCCGGCGACAAAGCTCATCGTCACGATCTCGACGACCGGCACGGAACCGATGTGCTGGATAAACGTCTTGCGCAGCGCGGCTATGGGCGCGGCGAATTCGACGTCCGCGTCGGTCCGCCCCGCAGTCTCGAACTTCACGTCGCACGTGAGGTTCAGATCCCCTTCGGCGGTCGCGCGGAACCTTTCGAGACCGCCGAGCCCGATTCTCGCGAACAAACCGATCGCGGGATTGAACTCGATACGCCCCTGCGTGATCGTAACGGTAAAGGCGGCGCCTCCGGCTTCGCCCGAGAACACAATGCTGTTCGAGAGATCCAGGCTGTTTCCCGAAAATGATGCGCCCGGGGCGGCCTGGATGAAATCGCCGCGCGCGGCGCCATCCTCCGACTCCACGCGCCGCGCGGAGGAGGCGAAGCCGAGCGTGACCGTCGTGTCGATCTGGCCGGCCGTGACCGCGTCATCGAGAAAAGCGGGCGCCGCACCGACGTACAACCATTTCCCGCCGGTCCGGACCGACTGAACTCTTCGAATGTATCCTTCTCCCTCCGTTCCGATGATGATGGTGCCCGGCCGGATCTCCGGCACGGGGCCCGCCATGTCGAACACGAGAGTGGAGTCGGCGTCTCCGACGAGCGTAAGCCGGTCCCTCGCGGTCACGACAAAAACCTCGTCCGAGACCATCGTGAACGGTCCCTTGCTCCGGGGCGCCGTCGTCGAATCCGTGCCGCAACCCTGGAGCACAGCCCCGCCGGTAGCGATCGCGAGGTAGAGCAGTATTCTCAATGCTGATTTCATCGCGGCCTCAAAATGCCCCACTCGTCGAACACGACCGTCACGATGCTGTCGACGGAGCTCCGTCTGAAGAACCACAGGGGAAAACCGAAGTGAACGCTCGGGCCCGCGACCGCGGCGCCCGACGAAACGTCGGGGAGGACGTGCTCGTACTTTGCCACCCAGATCGCGACCGCGGCGTCGTTCAAGGCCGAATACTCGCTCCGTGCCCGCATTCGGTACATGGGGTGGAAGCACGGCTGCGACAGGAACGGGTTGCGCGCCATCCAGTATTCGGGATCGTACACCTCCACGTAGGTGAATCCCCCCGGCCCGAGGGAATCGTCGGGATTGAAATACCTGCCGCTTTTCACGACCTCCTCCCAGAGATCGAGCCGGACGGGAAGGCCCGGGTGCGCCGCGGTGAGCGGATCCGAATCGTCCCGCAGCGCATGCGACATGCAATCGTAGTGATTTATGATTCTCACCGGCATTTTCTCGCTGTCGCGAATCACCCCGTCCACCTTGTCGAGCACCGTAACGCAGTAATCCCGGTACGGCATGCTGTGCACGCCGCTCCGGTCGCCGCGGCAATCGTCTCTGTTGCCGGTGATCTCGCATTCGAGACTCATGGGAAACGACCGCGCCTTCTGCGACAGGGATGCGGCGAGCCCTCCACCCCGCTGCGACTGACCGAGCGTCCAGAGATGTCCGCCCTTCAGAAGGAACATCGAAAGATAATTGAGCGGAGGCCTGGCGGTCTTGCCGACCTGGCTCTCGGGAGTAAAGGAGATCATTTTGCTCCACGCGCTGCTCTCGGAAGAATAGGTCCAGATGATGTTCTTGTACCTGCCGATGAGACCGGGGCCCGGCACAGCGGGATTCAGGGCGCAGTCGTAGGCGTCGCGCGCCGGGTCGAAGCCCTCCGCGCGCGAGCAGATGCCGAGCCAGAACGCATCGTGGACTGACTCGGTGGGATTGGAATAGTCCCGCACCGGAACGTTGGTCGAGTAGTAGGCGTCGACAAAGAGGAGACTGCGATCCATGGGGAAGGGAACAATGTTCACCGTGACGCGCGCGAGCGTGTGAGTGCCCGCGATGTCGAGCGTCTCGACGAAGAGGGTGTGAACGCCCGCGTAGAACGTGACCTCCTCCGCTTCGGTACAACCGAGCCTGAAGGGGGCATCCCAGGCGCTCGCGTCCGGAAGATCCCACGCGTACCGGTATCCGGCGATCTCCCCGCCGTAATCGCTCACGTCGGCGCGCCATCGGATACGGAGCGGTATCCCCGGGGGAAGATCGCGCTGCTCGGGACGCAGGTTCGTGCCGATGAATCTGAAGCCGACGAGATACTCGTCATAGAGGACGAGAAGCGGCGTCGCCGACGGACTGATTCCGAACCGGCGCGCGTTCGTCCGGGTGTCGAACGTACCGGTGATTCTCCCCTTCTCGTCCCGCGCCTGTACCGCGAAGACGTAGGACATGCCGATCTGAAGACTCTCGTCGTCGCCGATGATCGTCGAGATGCCCGAATCACCGGGGGCGTCGATCGGGATCCATCGGGACCACGCGTCCTCGTAGCGCCCGTGGTGAGCGTTCAAATCCTTGATGATGTCGAAGGACGGGTTGTACGTTCCGTTCGTGTCGACGACGGGGCCCCACAGACGCCTTATCGCGACGGGGTTAGCTCCGTCGCCCGCGCTCCAGACGAAATGAACCACCTTCGCGTACTGCGGCTCCAGCGCAGTGAGCGGCGGCCTGTCGATAACGACGGAGGGAAGCGCAAGGGAATCGGGCATGGGCGGCGCGACGAATTCATCCTCGCATCCGACGAATCCGGATGCCAAGAAGCCCGCAATGATAAGGATGCCGCCCAGGCGCCTCATTCATCAAGTATACGCCCGCTGTCAATCAGCGAGGGACGCCTATCGGGGCGGCACGAGATCGTTCCGGATGTATAAAACCTGGAAGTAGCCGCTTCTGGCGGCCGATCCGTAGCGTCGAACGAGCGTGTACCTTCCGAATCGGGGATCTCCGAATATCCTCTTTAACCTCGCTGCGTCAAAATCGATCGACTGCTCCATTTCGGTCAGCACGACCGCGGCCGCGTTGCGAGAGAAGAAGTAATCGACGGCTTCTTCGACATCGGGCTTCTCCCGGGCGAGATAGGTATCATTCAGTCCCCCGAAATCCATCGTCTTGAGCTTCGAATAGTATGGAATGGCCCCCGCGTCCGCATACACGATGAGCCGTTCATCGGGAGGGATCGTCTCCCGCAGGTATCTTCCGACGGCCACGTGCTCATCCTCGAGCATCTGCTTGTGCGTCGAGGCGTATGAGCGCTCGTTGTTTCGCGCTATCCGGTCCAGATTGATCCGCATCTGCGGCGCGATCAGGAATACGACGGCGAGGACCAGGCGCAGACTCAAACGGCTCTCTTTCATGAGTCCCCCGAGCGCCAAGACCGCGAGTGGATAGAACGGCACGAAGAACCGGTGGGAAAAGTTCATCTGAAGATTGAATGTCAGGTAGCCGATGACAACAAACACACAGTAGGCGGCCGTCGCCGCGGCAAGGAGCGCATGCTTCCGGATGCTCCCCCATGCGATCACGACGAGAGCCGCGAGCGCGGGTCTCAGGAGAAAACCGCGAAGGAACTCAAAGAGATCGGCCGCGTTCCTCGTCATCGCGATGGTGCCCGTCCGGTAGGCGCTCCCGGAATCGGGAAGAACGTGCCCGTACAACGTCCATCGTCTGACGCACCACTCCGCGTAATCGAAAATCGTGACCCGGGAGTCCCCCGCCTTGGCGTAGTACGTGTTCGGCAGGAGCGCGCCGTAGTACATCCATCGCCAGAGAAAATAGGCGGCCAGTGGAATGAGGCAGATGAGAAGGGACCTGAACGAGAACGGCCGGTAGAGAATGAGGAGCAAGACGGAGAGGATCACTCCTTCGGGTCTCGTGAAGCTGAGAAAGAGCAGTGCGAGGAGAAACAGCTTCCGGCGCCGGGACACGAACGCATAGATCGCGAGCAGCATCGCGGAGGCGAACGTCGTCGTCTCGAGACCGCTCCATGCGTGCGTGAACATGAACGGGGCGGTGAAGTAGAGCATGAGGGCTGCGGCGCTCCCGAAGTTGAACCCGCCGAGAATCAGGAACATGAAGAGGCCGCCGAGGAAGTAGAACGCGACGCCGAGGGCGTGGGCGGCGAGCGCCGGGGAGATCCCGAGCTTCATCGCCGCCGCGATCAGCACGGGAAACGCGACGCCTGTGTATCCCTCGATGGGCGCCTCGCCGACGTTCCAGGTCAACGCGCCATGGAACGCGAGATTCTCCGCGTACCTGAAGATGATATATGCGTCGTCGACGAGCCACCGGGGGAAAGCCGTCGTCACGACGATTGCGTAGACGAGCGTGAGAGCGATGACAATCGCCGAGGCATAGGACTTTGGATCGTCTTTCGAGAACACCTTCATTTCAGCAATACCATCTTTATTGTCTGCGAGTATCCTCCGGCGTCGAACCGGCAAAAGTAGATGCCGCTCGCGACCGCGGCGCCTTGCGAATCGGTGCCGTCCCAGAATCTCTCGAACTTCCCCGCGGGGCTCCGGCCCTTATCCAGCACTCGCACCAGGCGCCCCTCCGCGTCAAAGATCCTGAGCGATACGGTCGCGGGCTTTTTCAGCCCGAAAGGGATCTTCGTCGATGCGCCGAATGGATTGGGGTGATTCTGCCGGAGAGAGAAGGATCGAGGTATCTCGGGCCGCAGGCTTCCCGAGAATCGGTAGATGCCCGAATTGCCGCCGGACGCGGAATAGGCCACGACATAGAGCTCCTGATCCCGGTCCGTCCCGAACGACGAAATGAGAGACGACGCCTGCGTCAGCAGCGAATCGGCGGTCACGAGGCCGCCCTCATATCGGAGCATCCAAATCAGCCCGGTGATATAGTCGGCGTAGATATAGGCGCCCGCGAGGTCGGGCCGCCGATAGCCGTGATAGACGTACCCGCCGGTGACCGCTTCGCCCGTCGGGTGATAGTACTCCTTGATGGGAAGCGTAAGACCCGTCGTGTCGCAGCCGCTCGGCGGATTGTAGCAGCGCGTCCCCTCCATGATCCTCCAGCCGTAATTCTTTCCTTTCCTGATAATGTCGATCTCCTCGACCGCATCCTGCCCCACGTCGGCCGCCCAGAGCGCCCCGCTCGCCGTATCGAAGCTGAACCGCCAGGGGTTGCGGAGCCCGTAGGCCCAGATCTCCTTCTTAAGGCCGCCGGTGTCATTTGCGTACGGGTTGTCCGGCGGGACGACGTAATGCGCCGCTGCGGTCGTGTCGTTCACGTCGATGCGGAGAATCTTCCCGAGGAGCTTCGTGCGGTCCTGCGCGTTGTTCTGCGGATCGCCGCCGCTTCCGCCGTCCCCCATCCCGATATAGAGATAGCCGTCGGGCCCGAAGGCGAGCATGCCGCCGTTGTGATTGGAGTATGGCTGCGGGATCTCGATGATCTTGAACCCGCTCAGCGTATCCGCCCTGTCGGGATCGTCCACGCGGACCTTGTAGCGAGCGACGACTGTTCTTAGGGGATTCGGCGCCGTGTAGTCCACGTAGAAGTACCCGTTCTGGGCGTAATCCGGATGGAACGCGAGCCCAAGGAGCCCCTCCTCTCCCCCCAGGGAGCTCAGCTTCGTCGAGATGTCGAGGAACGTCTTCGTAGACGCGGCCAATGAGTCATTCGGAAACACCATGATGGCGCCGGTTTGTTGAACGACGAACACGCGGTCGGTGCCGTCGCCAGCGCTCGTCAGAAAGACGGGCTTCGCAAATGAGAGGTTGGGATAGGCGTTCACGAGCTGCTGGGAGTGCGCCTGGCCGGCGACAAGCGTCAACGACAACGCCAGGGCACACTCGCGGACGAACGCCATGCTGATCCTTCTCTTTGTGATCATCTTCCCGCTCGGAGGCTACAGGATTCTCGAACCCGGGTCAAGCGGTCCGCCGCGCGCGGCGCGGCGCCGGGCGCACATCGCCGTGCACCGGGCTCATTCGAGCTCGAGATCGATGAGATCTTTCACCTGCCTGACGATCTCGCTCACGGTGGTCTCGACGATGACCTTCCCCTTTTCCCGCGTCGCGAGCGTCGGGTCTCCCCAGATCCCGGTCGGGCTGTAGCTCCCCGCACCGGCAGGGTTCCGGGTCAGGCCCTTGCGGTCGGGCCTCGCGTCATAATCCTTGACCGCCTTCGACATATCCACCGTCTCGGGCGCGATATAGAGCATCATGGAGGTCTCCCCTTCGTCGGCGTGCGTCCCTCCTTCCTCCTTGAGAAGCCCCGCGGGGAGCTTCTTGTCGACATCAAGAAGATTCAAGTAGCGAAGGACGATTCCCCGTCGGATCAACTCGTCGGCGGCCTCCTTGAGGGGACGAAGCGTCGAGATCCCCGTGTTGAGGACGTAGAATCTTCTGAATCCGTAGACGTTCATCGACATGCAAATATCCATGACGACGTTCTTGAACGTTTCAGCCCCGAGCGAAACGGAGCCGGGATACTCCAGAAACGCAGGATAATAGCCGTACTCGAGGGTGGGCAGGACGACGACGGGCACTTCCGCGGCGACCCTCGCCCTGAGATATTCGGCCATGATGTAATCGGTCTTGAGGGGAAGATGCGGGCCGTGCTCCTTGGTCCGCGCCCCCAGCGCGATAAGCGCGACGTCGAAATCTTTGAACGCCTTCTCGGCCTCGACCCACGTCAGGTCGGCGAGATAAATGGAATGCGATTCTGCCTGGCAGCAAACCGCCGGCGAGAGAACGATCAGGAAAAAAGAAGCCGCGAGGAGGAATCCAATTCCGCTTTTCATTGTCTGCCTCCGGGAGTAGCCGCCTGACAAAGAAAAAGGGAGCGAGGCTATCGAGCCCGCTCCCTTTCACTATATCATGGTTGACCCATCCTCAGGCAGGTAGAATGCTGGACACCCGTAGCAAGGAAACGCTGGACATCGCCTTTTCCCCTCGCTATTTATATAGGCGTCCCTGCGCCTGTAGCTCAAAGGATAGAGCAACGGATTTCTAATCCGTTGGTTGCAGGTTCGAGTCCTGCCAGGCGCGAGAATTCCGGGTCGGGCCATGCGGCCCGACCCTTTTCCCTTGCGCGGGCGCCGCGCGGCGGATAACATTAAGCGTTGATTCGCGGTGGACGTAGCTCAGCTTGGTAGAGCCCTGGATTGTGGTTCCAGTTGTCGCGGGTTCAAGTCCCGTCGTCCACCCCATTTTTATTAGTGGAAGTTATCCCGGCCGCGCCCCCATTCCTCGGAGGCACGCCTTGAGAAGACCGCTCCCAATCATCGCCATTCTCCAGGGGCTCCTCGTGCCGGCGCTTCTTTTCAGCGTGGTCTCGTGTCCTTCCTGCGGCGAGAAGAAGCAGCCGGCGCCCGTGAAGAAGGCTCCCATCTACGACCTCGCAGGCGAATGGCGCAGCGACATCCAGAGCGCCGGGCGGATCATCACCGCGTCGGCCTACCGGATCGAGCAAAGGGGGGATACCGTCGCGCTCGAGCTCGTTTCCACGAAATCGCCGTCGGGGGACGAGCTGGTCCCGGCCGGAATGCGGTTCGAGGCAAGGGGCACGTGGCAGAATACCGCGCTGAGGCTCGCGGCCCTCTCATGGATCAGCGGAAGAGATACATGCACGTTTCAGATGCGGGGGGACATGGATAAAGAAGGCCGGCTCCTTCTCCATTTCCCGGCTGATCTCTGTGGAGAAAAGAGCCTGCCCTTTATGCGCGCGCTGTACCGGCCCGAGGCCAAGCCCCAATAGAGGCCGGGCCCCAATAGCCGCTACCCGAACAGCTACTTCAGTCCGTCGAGCACCTTCTTGATCTCGACGATGTCGGGCACGACGCCGGCATCCTCCGACACCCACACGTAGCGAATGATCCCCTTCTTGTCGATGACGAACGCCGAGCGCTTCGCCACACCGTTCAGGGGGCCGAGCTTCTCGTAGAATGCGCCGTAGGCCGGGGCGACCGTCTTGTTGAAATCGCTAAGGAGCGCGAACGGCAGCCCGAGCTCCTCTTTCCATTTGTTGAGAACGAACGGGTTGTCGACGCTGATCGCCGCGACGAGCGCGTCGAGGCTCTTGAACTCGCGGAAGCCGTCGCGGAACGAGCACATCTCCTGGTGGCACGTGGGGCTGAACGCGAGGGGAAAAAAGAGAAGCACGATGTTCTGCTTGCCGACGTTGTCGGAGAGCTTCCACATCTTGTCCATCGCGACGGGGAGCTCGAAACTCGGAGCCTTGTCGCCGATTTTTAGCTTGGGCATGGTTTCCTCCTTCATGCTTCTGGCGAATTGATACGGAGAGCACGGGAGAGTGTTCATATAATGATATGGCAGGAGGTTCCGCGTCAACCCAAAACGCATTTCAGCCCGTTCGGCCCATATGCCGGTCCGCAATTCGGTCCAGAATTCGCCCTTGACCTTTGCGGGAAAACGGCTACAATGGGGAGCGAACCTGTCGGGGAGGTGCGGTGGATGAAGGGACGAAGGTTCACTTGTTTTTTCAGTGCAGGAGGTGCGGTGATGAGTGGTGTCAACAAAGTCATACTCGTAGGCAATCTGGGAGCCGATCCCGATCTTCGCCATACGCCGAGCGGGACCGCGGTCTCCAATCTGCGGCTCGCGACGACCGAGGTCTTCTCGAACCGCGAGGGGGAGAAGAACAAGCGCACCGAATGGCATCGCGTGGTGACATTCGGGCGACTCGCCGAGATCTGCAACCAGTATCTCAAGAAGGGGCGGCAGGTCTATATCGAGGGGCGTCTGCAGACGCGCGAATGGGAAGACAAGAGCGGCGACAAGCGCTACACGACGGAGATCGTCGCGACCAACATGGTGATGCTCGGAAGCCGCGGCGAAGGCGGCTACGCGGTTGAGGAAGCGCAGGCCGAGGCGCCCGCGGAGGTCGTCGACGCCCCCGCGTCCGGAGCGGGCCCCGGCGCGGGTGCCGAAGAGGACAGCGACCTGCCGTTCTGATGAGCGTTTGAAAATAGCGGCGGCCCGGAGCCCCGGTGAGGGCACCGAGCCGCGATTCCCCAGTTCAGGTTCAAGCCGGGCCGATTCAGCATAGAGAGAATCGAGCCCGGCTTTCTAATGTAGTCTGGTAAATCATGTACTCCGTGTTGTAGAATAGAGCCATACTTCGTAATCTGGGTACTGTCAGGCATGTCGCCGTCGAGCCGGCCATCGGAGTCGTCATGATCGGAAGGGTCATCTCTCATTACAGAATCCTCGACAAGCTCGGCGAGGGCGGGATGGGGGTCGTATACCGGGCCGAGGACACGGACCTCCAGCGTACCGTAGCCCTCAAGTTCATGCCTCCCGAGCTCGCGCGCGACCCGGATGCAAGAAAGAGATTCCTCCAAGAGGCGCGCGCCGCATCGGCGCTCGATCACCCCAACATCTGCACGATTCACGAGATTCAAGAGGCGGAGGGGCACACGTTCATCGTGATGTCATACGTCGACGGCGAAAGCGTGAAGGAGCGAATCGCCGCGGGGCCGCTCCCGGTGGAGACGGCGCTGGAGATTACTCTCCAGATCGCGCTCGGCCTAGCGGAAGCGCACGAGAAACGCATCATCCATCGCGACATCAAACCCGCCAATATCATGCTGACCGCCAAGGGGCAGGCGAAGATCATGGATTTCGGGCTTGCGACCTCTGCCGAGATGACCCGGCTCACCAAGACCGGCGGGACCGTAGGCACCGTGGCCTATATGTCGCCGGAGCAGGCCCTCGGCGAGACGGTCGATCGGCGAAGCGATATCTGGTCTCTCGGCGTCGTGCTCTACGAGATGCTGACGGGAAAACGCCCTTTCAAGGGGGACTACGAACAGGCGGCGCTCTATTCGATCATCCATGATCCCCATGAGCCGCCCACCGCGCTGCGATCGGGCATCCCGCTCGACCTCGAGCGCATCATCGACAAATGCCTCACGAAGGGTGCATCGATGCGCTACCAGCACGTCGACGAGCTTATCGCCGACCTGCGCCGGCTGAAGGACCAATCAGCGACGGCCGTGACGCGCGCGAGCACGAAATCGCGGCGCGGTGGCGGCGACCGGTTCCGCGGCAGCGGCGACCGGTTCCGCGTTGCCGGTATTCCCGGCATTCCCGCTATTGTCGCATTGATCGCCCTTCTCGCGATTATCGGCTATCTCGCGGTGCGCGAGCTCAATCGCGCGCATGGACCCGCCTCGCGAACGCCCGCGATCGTGCAATGGAATAATTCAGTCGCCGTGCTCCCCTTTCGGGATTTCAGCGCGACCAAGGATCAGGAGTACTTCTGCGACGGCATGACGGACGCGCTCAACAGCAGGCTTTCGCGGTTCGCGGAGCTCAAGGTCATCGCGACAACCTCGGTGATGCGATTCAAGAACACCGAGCGCGACATCAAGGATATCGGCACCGAGCTCGGCGTGTCGCATATCGTCGAGGGCACGATCCAGCGGGAAGCAGACAGCATCCGGGTGAGCGCCCAGCTCATCAACGCCGAAACCGGCTTTCACCTCTGGTCCGCCACGTACGACGAGCACGTTCAGAGTATCTTCACCGTTCAGGACAAGATATCGATGGCGATCGCGGGAGCGCTGCAGCTGCAGCTTTCGCCGCAGACTCGAGCAGATGCCGTGAAGAATCAACCGAGCAATATCGAGGCGTATGAGTACTTCATGAAGGGCATGCATTTCATCAAGAGCAAGTACATCCTTTTCTTTCGGGAAGAGGATTTCAAGTCGGGAGTTGCGATGTTTCAGAAGGCGATCGAAATCGATTCGAGTTGCGCCCTCGCCTACTACGGCCTCGCCTGGGCCTACGAGCATCACTACGAGGTGAGCGGCGATGAGACCGATGCCACGAATATGAGGCTCGCGACGGAGAGAGCACTCGAGCTCGATCCCAATTCGGCGCTCTCAAACGCCTGCAAGGGATATTACGAAAGTGCATATAAGAGCGATTATGACAAGGCGTTTCAATTTTGCAGGCGGGCATTGGAAATCAATCCGAATCTCGGCGACGTCAATTTCTTGACGGGAGTATGCTATCTCTATCTCGGCCTCTACGAGCAGGGCATCCCGTATCTGACCAAGGCGATAGAGCTCGACCCGTACTATTTCTGGGCTCCGTACAAGCTGGCCATGTGCTATTTGGGTATCGGGAAATTCGAGGAAGCAGCTCATTACTTCGAAAAGTACTTCGAGCTGGCCCCCGTCGTCATGATGTTTCCCGGGCGCTATGTCTCACTCAAAATCAGGGCGCAGGAATATGACGAGGTCGAAGCGATGATAGCGAAAATCGAGGAAACACGCCCCGATTACGAATTGCTGCCCTATGTGAAGGCCTTGCTGCTCGCAGCGAGGGGCAAGAAGGACGAAGCGCTCGCGCTGTACAGGAATTCGGAGGTGTATGCGCTCCTGGGCATGAATGGCGAGGCGATCGAAAGCCTCAACGGAGAGATTAGAAAAACGGTCACGCGGCCATATATTTTCTATCTGGATCTCCTCAACAACCCCTTCTACGAAAAAGTGCGCGGCGACGCGCGGTTCAAGGAGCTGGTGCGGAGAGAGAAGAAGCTCTACGACGAAAACGTGGAGCGGTACGCACCATTGTAGGCGTTTCGGTCGGAACTCCCCGGCAGCTGAGCGTTGGGGGGCTTCGCCGCTGCGACACAAGTCCGCTAGCCCTTTAGAAGATCACGATGGTTTTTCTTCAGCCAGGCCTTTGCGCGGTCGCGAAGTTCCTCCGCGAGCTCGATCATCTCACTCGCCTCGTGGTCCGAAATCGTACCCGGGCGCTCGTAGGTGCCGAGATTCCGTTTGACGCGGAAACGATCGAATCGCGCTATCAGTGATTCTTCCAGTCCGACGGTGTGAGCGAGCGAATGGATTATTCGATAATGGTGCTGTTCGCGGCTCGCCCTGTAGCCGGCGGCGGCCAACGCCGCCGTCGCCGCCTGCAGAGCGGCGTTGTAAGCGATGTTCAACTTCCAATCGGCGCTCAGGCCAGGCGTTCGGGCATCGGCCAGGTCCCTTTCGACCGCCTTCAGCAAATCGGATATCTCTTGCGCGCTGGTTCGTTGCTCAAGGAGCCAGCCGTTTTCCAGCCAATCGTGCAAGCTCATGCTCATCGCCTGCCATGAATATCTTTTTCGCTCTCAGGATTGATTTCAGAAAATGATGCCCCGATTTCAGCTTCGTCTGGAATTCCCTCTGCGGATAGACCGTGGGATTGATCTCGCGCCCGATAATCTCGTGCACCGGCCGAAGGGCATCGCACACCTCGGCGAACGTCGTTTCCCCGATAACCATAAGATCAATGTCGCTTCGGGCGGTTTCGCGCTCTTCGGCAAGAGATCCAAAGATGAATGCTACCCGAATTCGGTCCGATAGCGGCTTCAATTGGGCTCGCACCACGTCACTGAGTCCTATCGTCTTGATTGCCAGACTCCGAAGCTCTCGGAAGACAGGCGAAGAGTGATTGACTCGATAGTACTTCTGCCGCCCCTCTCGCGAGCTTTCGAGTATTCCGAGCCCGGCGAGCTTGGCCAGCTCGCGGCTCACATTCGTCGGGTCTTCATGAATAAGCGATGTCAACTGCCTGACAAAATACCTTTCATCGGCGTGGAGCATGAACCAACCGAGCAGCTTTGCTCGAAGTTTGGAGCCCAACAGCTTATCCAGCATCATAGCTACCTCTGTAGTAAATCCTGCTACAAGTGTAGTAAATAATACCTCGCGACCGTTCTTGTCAACGGAATTGTGAACGGCCCATTACGGGAGGATCATGAGGTCACGGAGCCTGCTCGCCGACACATAAGTTGATTTCGCTTGAAATATCTGAGGGCGCATCGTATATTCGGAAGTCCTAAAATTCAAATGCACATGGACCGCTAGCTCAACTGGCAGAGCAACTGACTCTTAATCAGTAGGTTTGGGGTTCGATTCCCCGGCGGTCCACTTTTAATTGCTAAAATCACAACAAATTAGCAGCTCAACACTCTCCAATCCAAGGAT